>Ga0209024_1000077_pt1 | contig 204048 bp, 181 predicted proteins | sample AutmiccommunBRH5_FD_187380 | JGI IMG/M metagenome (GOLD analysis project Ga0209024, IMG submission 187380) | Deep subsurface microbial communities from Mt. Terri, Switzerland - Autotrophic microbial communities BRH/5 (SPAdes) (version 2) | ecosystem: Environmental > Aquatic > Deep subsurface >...
CTGCAGCCGCCGGCCGGCGCGGCGCCGGTGCTGCCGGCGGACGCGCCGACGCTGCAGTCGCTCGGCCAGGATCTCGCGAAGGGTGGGTCGCTCCCGGAGGCGGAGGACCCGTTCGCGGCGGTGCTCGCCGCCGTGCAGGCCCTGGGCGAGAGCGGCGAGGGCCTGTCGGAGGAAGAGAAGGCCGTGCTCCGCGCCAGGGCGCAGGGCCGGCCCGAGGGCCGGATCACCGCGCCGATGGTGGACGCGGTCTCCGGCCTCGACCTGACCGCGGGCGGCAAGATCGCGGTACCGGATGCGCCGCCGCCGCCGGACGGTCCGGCCGGCGTGGAGGCATTCCTCCAGCAGCTCGGGCTGGACGGCAGGACCGCCGATGCCGCCAAGGCCGTCGATGGCGCGCTCGCCGCCCTCGGACCGCAGGGCGGCCTGGTGAAGCCGCTGCTGGCGATCGAGCCGCCGAAGCCGGACGCCGACGCCGGCAATCCGATCGACGCGCTCGAGGACCAGGTGAAGGACGCGGCGGTGAAGCTCGAGGATGCGTTCGCCGGCGGCCGGCGGCTGAGCCTGGAGCCGCTGGCGCCGCTGGAGCCGCTGTCGGCGGCGGCGGCGCTGTATTTCGGCGATGCGGTACGGGACTGTCTCGCCGGCGGTGGAGATTTCCGCGGCCGCGACTGGGCCGGCGCCAGCCTCGCCGGCGCCGACTTCTCCGGCCTCGACCTGCGCGGCGCGATGTTCGAGCGGGCCGACCTGGCCGGCGCCCGGTTCCGCGGCGCCATCCTCGACGACGCCGTGTTCGCGGGCGCCAGGCTCGATGGTGCCGATCTCTCGAACTGCGCGATGCGCGGCGCCAACCTGTGCAAGGCGGAGGCGACGGGGGCGAGCTTCGCCGGCTCCGACCTGACCTCGGCGAAGCTCAGCGGCGCGCGGCTGGCGGGGGCCGACCTGTCGCGGGTGTCGATGGAGGACGTGGTGGCGTTCGAGGTCGACCTCGCCGGCGCCGACCTGTCGCAGGCCCGCTTCAACAAGGTCGTGCTTCTGACCTCGTTCCTCGATGGCGCGCGCCTGGACGCGGCGGAGTTCCATCTCTGCGTGTTCCTGCAATGCGAGATGAACCGGCTGTCGGCACGGCGGACCATGTTCGCCAGGACCGCGCAGGTGGTCTGCAAGCAGCGCGAGGGCGACTTCACCGGCGCCGACTTCACCAAGAGCGGCAGCATCGGCGGTGCGGTCTACGACGGCTCGATCATGCGCGACCTGGTGGCGCCGGGCTCCGGCTGGCACGCCGCCAGCATGGTCGGGGTCGACCTGCACGCCGCCCTGCTCGACGGCGCCGATCTCGGCAAGGCGGACCTCACGGGCGCCCGCCTGACCCGGGCCTCGCTGCGCCGCGCGGTGCTGATCGAGACGGTGCTGAAGGACGCCGACGCGACCGCAGCGACCTTCGTCGAGGCGGTGATGCGGCGGGTCGACCTGAGCGGCGCCAGCCTGCGCAATGCCAACCTGTATCGCGCCGGTATCGACGGCACCGACCTGACCTGCTGCGACCTGACCGGCGTCAATGCGTTCGGCACCAACCTGATGAGGGCAGCCGATGTCGCCTGACGAGTTCGCGGAGATCCTGACCTTCGACGGCGAGTTCATGCAGGAGTCGTTCGCGAGGTGGTCGCTTGCGGGCCGCTCGCTGCCGGCGGTGTCGTTCGTGGGCTGCGGCTTCGAGGGAGCCGATTTCACCGGCGCCCGGCTCGACGCCACGGTGTTCGTGCAGTGCCGGTTCGCGGGTGCGCGTTTCGACCGGGCCGTGGTCGAGTCCGTGCGCTTCGTGGACTGCGACCTCGCCGGGGTGAGCTTCGCCGGCAGCACGATGGGCGAGAGCAGCTTCGTGAAGTGCGACCTCGCCGGCGCCAGCTTCGCCGGAGCCGTCCTCGACCATCTCACGGTCGCCACGGGAAACCTCGAAGGGGCGTCGTTCGCCGGTGCGACGATCACCCGGTCGGCGATCATGGAGGCCGGGTTCCGGCGCTGCGACCTGACCGGGGCCAACCTGGAGATGCTGCTGGTGACGTCGGCGGACCTTCGGGAATGCGCCATCGAAGGCTTGCGGATGGAATCCGTGATGCTGATGGAGGCGCAGATGGACGGTCTCGACCTGTCGCGGCGCAGCGTGGCGCGCTGCAACCTGATGCGCTCGTCCATGGTGGGGGTCGACTTTTCGGGGTCCGACCTGACCCAGACGCTGTTCCAGGAAGCCAAGCTGAGCGACGCCGATTTCACCGGCGCGCGGGCCCCGATGGGGCTGTTCGTGAAGGCCGACCTGACGCGGGCGGCGATGTCGGGGATGGACCTGAGCTTCGGGATCTTCGACGGGGCCACGCTGGACGGTGCCGTGCTGGACGGCAGCCGGATGGAGCTGGCGCAGCTGAAGTCGGTATCGGCGAAAGGCACGCGGTTCCGCGGCGCCGACCTCACCAACGCCGACGCTTCCCATGCCGACCTGACGGCGGTCGACATGGCGGGAGCGAACGTCTACCGGTTGAACCTGCACGCCGCGACCTTCCGGCCGATCGCCACCGGCAGCGGCCAGGCAACCACGCTGGGCACGGACGAGGACCGCGCCGTCGCCGAGCTCTACGATCCGATCGCCGTCGACCGCCGGCTGCGCGGCCGGCAGGAATAGGGGAGGGACCGATGGTCTTCGCCAACGCTCAAGGACCGATCCCGGGCATGGGTTTCGCCTTTCCGGACGTCTGCCTGACGCCGGTGCTGGTGCCGGTGCCGATCCCTTACCCGAACATCGCGTTGCGGCCGATGTGCATCCCGACGCAGTTCACCACCTATACGATGATGATGCCGACGCACAACCTGCTGACCATGCATCCGATGACCAACGGCGACAACGCCGGCGTCAACATGGGGGTGGCGTCCGGCATGGTCATGGGGCCGAGCAACAACCTGATGTGCTCGGTCAAGGTGTTCCACAGCGTCGCCCCGGTCACCCGGATGCTCGACATGACCGGGCACAACGGCATGAGCCCGAACATGGTCGGGCTGTCGATGAGCCCGTCGCAGCCGATCCTGATGGTCCTGGTGTAGTTCAGACCGCGACGGGCTGGCGCAGGCGCAGCCGGAGGATTCCGCCGGTCGCGAGGTCGAGGACCACGTCGCCCTCTACCGGGACGGCGGTGCCGCGGATCTTCGCCTCGCCGGCGAAATCCAGGTACAGCGCGTCGCGCGGCCCGAAGTTGTCGCGCTGCAGGTTCCGGCCGATCACCACCAGCCCGGCGGCGGGATCGTCGGAGACGACGAGGGTGGCCGGGATCGGGCGGGTCGGTTGTCCGGGGGTCCGCTGCGCGGCGTCGAACAGCGCCGGTATGGCGCGCCGCAGGCCGTTCAGCAGCACGTGGGCGATCGCCGGCGGATTCTCGAGCTGAGGCGACCAGGACGTCATCGGGCCGTCTCCTCCTTCGGCGCGGCGCCGCCGGTGCGTTCCGCGATCGCCGTCCCGACCGTGTCGAGCGCGCCGGCCCAGCTGCCGTCGAGCGCCTGCCGGACGCTGCGGCTGCCCGGATACCAGGGCGAAGGCTGCGTGCCGTTCGGCCAGTACCAGCTGCCGTCCCGGCTCACCAGGACCCAGGTCTCGACGCCCAGGCCGGCAGCGAGATGCGCCACCGGTCCGTCGGGAGCGATCATCACGTCCAGATCGCGGATGCGATGCGCGAGCTCCAGGAAATCGCCGACCCCGGTGCCGCCGGGGGAGGACGGCGCCGATTGCAGGATCGTGACGCCGGCCTGATCGCCGAGGGCATCGGCCAGCACCCGCCCCGGTCCGTCGCCTTCCCACCAAACGCCGAAACGGGCCGGCGGTGCCGCCCGATCGGCGGCCGCGGGCGGCGGCAGGTCGAAGACCGGCAGATCGAAGACCGGCAGGTCGACCACCGGATGCTCCGGATCGACCCGCAGACGCCACGGCAGGGTGTCGAGGATCAGGGTCGGCGCGCCGTCGGCGCCAAGCGCGCGCAGGTCCAGGGCGGCGGCGGGCCGGACCGCCGCGACGCCTTTGGCGGTCGCCAGCAGTGGGGCCAGGACCGGCGGGCAGACCACCGTGGCCACAGCGCCGCGGGCCGCCAGTTCGGCGATGAACCGCGCGGCAAACAGCGCGGCGGCGCTGTCCAAGGCGACCAGCCGCAGCGTTTCGCCTGCCAGGTCGGCCTGGAGGTCCGGCACCGCGAATGGCGCCGTTGCCTGCGCGGCTTCCGCCGCCAGCCGCGACCAGGCTTCCGCGTACCGGCCGCGCATCAGCAGCAGCTCGACGGCCTGTGCCGAAGCCGGGCCGGCACCGGGGCGGAGGGTCGCGGCGCGCTCGGCGGCGATGTAGGCGCCGTCCAGGTTGCCCTGCCGGCGCAGCAGCCGCGACAGTGTCAGCGCGATGTCGGGCGACTTCGGGTCGCCGCGCATGGCGGCCGCCAGCTCGCGCCCGGCCTCCGCCGGCCGCCCGATTTCCAGCAGAATCGCGCCGAAGGCGGCCCGCAGGCGCGGGTTGACCGGATTGAGCGAGACGGCCCGCCTGATGGTCTCGACGGCCTCCTCCGGGCGGCCCTGCTGCAGCAACAGGTCGGCTTCGTTCGCCATCAGTTCCGGGTTGGAGGGCTGCCGCAGCCGCGCCTCGGCCAGCAGGGTCCCGGCGAGCGTCAGCCGGCCGTCGCGCTTGCACAGCACCGCCAGGTTGTTGAGCGCCCCGGCGTGCGCGGGATCGATCCGCAGCGCTTCGCGGAACGCCTCCTCGGCCCCGGCATGCTCGCCCGTGGCCGTCAGGATGTTCCCGAGATTGTAGCGCAGTGTCGCGGAATCCGGCGCCAGGGCGATCGCGTGCATCTGCGCCTCCACCGCACGCTCCGGCTCGGCCATCGCCATCAGCAGGCTGGCCAGGTTGGCGTGCAGGTCGGGGATCGAGGCGTCGAGGTCGAGTGCGCGCGTCAGGCAGGAATGCGCCGCGTCGAGCTCGCCTTTCGCCTGGTAGACGACCGCCAGGGCGGAGTTCGCCATCGCGTCGTCCGGCGCGGCCGCGACGGCATGCCCGACCAGTTCGAAGGCCCGCGCGACCTCGCCGCCGCGCAGGGCGATGGCCCCGAGCGCGCACAGCGCGCGGACGTGCCTGGGTTGGCCGCGCAGGACCTGCGCGAGCACCGACCTCGCGTCGTCGAGCCGGCCCGCCGAGACGTGCGCGATGGCGACTTCGACCGGGTCGCTGCGGAACGGGGCATTCACCGCGTCAGCCCATGGTGATGCGTTCACCGTTCACCCGTACGTCCTCGCGGGCGTCGAGCAGAATGATTCCGGCGCGCTGCGCCAGCACCGAGCGGCCCTCCAGCATCAGTTCGCCGGCCGACACCGTCTCCACGCCCTCGACGTTGCGGGTGGCGACCTTGGCGTGGCTGAACTCCTGGTCGGCGGTGCGCCGCAGCACGCGGGCGACGAGGTCGAGGCGCTCGGCGACCGCGCTCAGGGTCTGCCCGGCGACCTGCGCCAGCCGGGTACGGAGGTCGGCCCGGCCCGCCTCGACCGCCAGCGTTTCGCAGACGATCTTCAGCTCCGGCTGCGCCAGGGTGGCCGAGGCGGTACCGGGGACCGAGAGGACGGCGCCGGCCTCCGACGGCCGGTCGAGCACCGCGGTGACATAGCAGCCGTCGGCGGTGTCGATCGCCGCGAGCAGGTCGCCCGGCACCGGCTCGACCAGGCAGCTGGTGGCGCGGCGGGCGGTGATACGCCGGCTGCCGGCGGCGAGCACGACCGACAGGCCCTCGACTTCGACGGCGCGGCCGATCAGGGCATGACCCAGTTCCGCGGATCGCGGGGCTGCGGGTGTCAGGCTTCCATCCATGGCTTCCTCGTCAGGGTGTGTTGGCCGTCAGGCCGGTGTTTGCCGTCACCGCGCCGACGTTCGCCGCGACGGGCGCGGTGTTGACCTGGGCGCCGGCCGCGTTGGCGGCGGCGCCGTTGGTGGTGGCGCTGGCACCGTTCGCGGTGACCGCGGCACCGGAGGTGTCGGCGCTGGTGGCGGCGAGGTCGACCGCCGCCGAGGACGCCCATTCGAACGCCGGCCCGACCCGGACGTCCAGCGAGATGCCAAGGAAGAAATCCGCCTTCGCTCCGGCGACGATGCCGACGGCCACCGACAGGTTGATCTCCAGGCTCAGCCCGAAGGTCATCGAGATGGCGCTGCCCATCATGAACTCGGCGGTGGCGCCCCAGGTCTGCGAGACCTCCATGCCGTCGGTCTTCGAGACCGCATCCTCGGTGACGTTGGTGACGATGCTGCCGCCGACGGTCTGCGTGAGGTCGCCGCCGGCGGTCATGGTGATGCCGTCGCCGGCGACGATCAGGACCTCCGCGGACGCCGCGGCGGCGGGCGAGGCGTTGTCGCCGGGCTGGGCGGTCGCCGCCTCGATGCTGACCCCGTTGGCGATCACCTGGTACTGCGACTTGGCGACGGCATTGTGGTTGGTGGCGCTCATCCGCCGGTCGGCGACCACGTAGTCGAGCCGGTTGACATCGACCTGGCTGTAGCTCGACCCGTTGATCAGCGAGCTGCGGTCGCCGGCGGTGTACTCGAAGACACCGGCGCCGCCGGCGTCGCCGCCGCCGTCCATGTCCGACATCGTCGGCTTGCGGCTGTCCTCGGTGGTGTCCGTCGGCTTCGAGCCGATGCGCCAGTAGCTGTCGGTGCCGGCGGTGACCTGCAGGCGGGCATAGGACGACGTCGAGCCGCCGGAGGTCTGGATGTCGGCCTCGGCGCGCTGTGGGGCGAGGGGGTGCCCAGCGGGGGATTGCCCGGTGGGGGCTGCGAGCGGACCCTCCAACGCCCGCTGCGGCGCCAGTGCCGCACCCGAGGCGGCGCCGCTGCCGCCGCCGCTGCCGGAGGCCGGGCCGTCGTCGATCTCGAACAGGCTGCCGCTGGTGGTGCGCATGCGGTTCTTGGTGCTGCTGCGCGAGTTCACCACGCTCGGATACTGGTCGTTCTGCATGGCGCCGACGATGATCGGCCGGTCGGGATCGCCGTTCACGCAGGCCAGGATCACCTCGGTGCCCTTCAGCAGCGGGAAGTGCATCCCGGTGTTGGCACCGCCATAGGCCTCGGCCTTGCGCATGTAGCGCGACGCCTGGCCGTCGCCCTCGCCGCGCTGGTCGAACTGCTGGCGGATCTTGTAGCGGCCGGTGGAGTCGATCTCGGCACGCTGGCCGGCGCCGGAGGCGTCGACGGTGGCGTTCGACAGCCCGGCCATGCGCGGCTTCGGGGTCCGGCGGGCCGGGCGGAACTCGACCGACTTCGGCAGGCACTCGAAACGGTTGCGGTAGGCGGTCTGGTGGTCCGGGCCGGCGAACTCGGCGATGCCGGGCAGCGCCTGCGTGGCCTCGTGCTCCACCCAGGTCAGCAGATAGCCGGCGTTGAAGCCGCTGCGGAAATGGTCGGTCAGGTCGAACACGCCGCCGGCGACCATGTGGACGCTGTCGCTCGCCCCCTCGAACACCTGCTTGCGGCTCAGCAGTTCCTGGGCCCGCACGCGGGCCAGGTCGCGGCCTTCCTGCGGGGTGCGGAAATGCGCGCCGAACTCCACCACGACGCCGTGGCCGTTGGGGTCGACGGTCTCGTCGACCTCCAGCGACAGGTTGGGGATTCGGTAGTTGTAGTCGCGCAGGCACACCTGGGCCGGCACCTGGGTGGCGCGCCCGGAGAACCGGAAGACGTTCGCTGCAGCGGCATTGGCGAGGCCGCTGGCCGGCCGGTAGGCGATGCTGCCGGGGCCGCCGGACTGCGGGAAGGCGACCCGGGAATCCCCGAACACCACCACGTCGCGGCCGCTGTCATGGGTGAAGAAGTAGAAGATCCCGTAGTGCTCGCACAGCCGCGACAGGAAGGCGAAGTCGCTCTCGTCGAACTGCACGATGTAATCGCGCTTGGGATAGGCGTGGGTCAGCCGCAGCTCGAAGTCGTTCATGCCGAGCCGGCCGGCGACCGCGGAGGCGGCGGCACCCTTGAGGTTGCTCGCCGACAGCTCGTCGTTCAGCACCTCGCGCACCGATACCGGGGCGGTGGTGCCGTGGATCTGGTTCTGCCGGGTCAGCGCCAGGCGCTGCAGCCGCGGCACCAGCACCGCCTTGTAGACGTATTGCGACTGCGGCGTGGCGGCGACCAGCTCGATGCTCTGGAGCATGCCGTGCACCCGGCGGGTCTGATCCAGCCGGGTGATGGTCAGCGTGGCGTCCTTGCCGGCGATGCTGTCGAGGGCGATGTCGGGATCGTCGGCGACCAGGTCGACCTCGAAGCGGAACAGCTCGGAGATCGCCTCGCGGCCGATCATCGCGAACACCGCGAAGGCGTCCGCGGCCTGGCCGTCGACCGTGAAGTCCAGCTTCTGGACGTAGCTGTCCGCCATCGTCGCTTCCCCGCCTTCGATCCTTGCCGGCGATTATGGCGGGATGCCGTCCTTGACGATAGTCACGCGTACGGTGAGCCGCTGTCCGGCCCGCTCGCCCGCCCGCAGGCGGCCGGCAACCGGCTGCAGGTCGCGCAGCCGGCGCGCCCGCCGCAGCGTGATGTGCCGCGACGGCGGTGCGAAGCCGGTGGTCGGGTCGGCGTCGAGCCAGCCGGCGTCGGCGGTCCAGGCCGACAGCCAGGCATGCGGCTGGCCGACCTCGAAGCGCGGCTCGGCCAGGGGGGCCCGCACCAGGTAGCCGAACGCGAGCCGCACCGGCACGCCGCGCGCCTGCAGGCAGCCGGCGGCGAGACGCGCGAAGTCCTGGCACACGCCGCGGCCGGCGGCGAAGAACGCCGGCACCGTGGTGGTGCCGTCGCCGGCCGCCGGATCGAAGGCGAAGCGCGTCCGGAAGCCGTCCAGGAAGGCCGCGATGTCCGGTGCCGCGGGGGTGGCGGGCAGGGTGGCCGCCGCCCACCGCCAGATCGGTCCGCCGGGCCGTGCCCAGGCCGGAGCGGCCCCCGGCTCGCCCGGCGGCTCGTCGGCTGCTTCGGCTCGTGCCTCGGGATCCCAGCTCAGCCGGCTCTGGCCGCGCACCTCCAGCCGCCGCAGCGGGCCGCGCAGCAGCAGGTGCTCGACCTCGCCGTCGCGGCTGCGCGTCCGCTCGGCCGGGCGCGGGTGGCAGAGCACGTCGCTCTCCAGCACGGTCTGCGCCGCGTCGTCGATCGGCCGCAGTCGCGCGCGCAACTCCACGGCCTCGACCGGCCGGTCGAAGTCGTAGACGGTCTCGTGGGTGACCCAGACGTCCTGACGCAATGGAGGCCCCTCCGGGCCTCTCCCCGAGGGGAGGTTAGCACGGCGGCAAGGCGCCCGTCGCGCAGTCCGGGGGCGTCTTAGGGCGCGTCGCTTGGTGGGTCCCGGAGCCGTCCGCTCGCGCGGACTCTCCGGGATGACGATCATTTTTTCTCCGTCATTCCGGAGGGCACGCGTGAGCGTGCGGCTCCGGAACCCACCCGCTGCTCCGAGATGCGTGAACACCCAGGCCAAGCGACAGGCGTTCGCCGTCAGGCCGCCGCCGCACTCTCCCCCGCCAGCTTGCCGTACACCGTGCCGGTCATCAGGCCGCTGCCGCCGGGGTAGTTCTCGTAGAACAGCCCGCCGACCAGCTCGCCGGCGGCGTACAGGCCGGGGATCGTGCGGTCGCCGACGTCCTGCACCTCGCCCTTCTCGTTGATGCGCAGGCCGCCGAAGGTGAAGGTCACACCCGTCGTGGTGACGTAGGCCTCGAACGGCCCCTGGTCGATCGGCAGTGCCCAGTTGGTCTTGTCGATCGCCAGGCCCTGAGTGCGCACGCCGTCGAGCACCGAGGGGTTGAACTTGCCCGGCCGGCAGGCGGCGTTGAACGCCTCGACGGTCGCGGTCAGCGCCGCGGCGTCGATCTCCAGGCCGGCGGCCAGCTCGGCGATGCTGTTGGCGGTCACCTTGGTGACCTGGCGGATGCGGTACTCGTCGCGCAGCAGCGGGATGGTCTTCTGGTCGAAGATCTGCACCGCGGTGCGGTGCGGCTGCTTCATGATCTCGCGGCCGAACTTCACATAGGTGTGGTTGCGCAGGTCCTCGCCCTCGTCGACGAAGCGATCGCCCTCGAGGTTGACCATGATGCCCCAGGGGTAGGAGTGCTTCTGGAAGTTGTCGAGCACCTCGTAGTCGCCATAGGCCGGCGCCGAGATGTCCCAGCCCACCGAGTGGCAGCCCGACCAGTTGCCGAACGGCCGGGCGCCGATATCCAGCGCCATGCGGATCCCCGCACCCATGTTGTGCTTGGTTCCGCGGACCCGCGCCAGCTCCCAGCCGGGACCGAGGTAGCGGGTGCGCATCTCCGGGTTCGACTCGAAGCCGCCGCAGGCCAGCACCACCGCGTCGGCGGCGATCTCCTCGCGGCCGTCGGGGCCGATCACCTCGACGCCGGTGACCCGTCCCTTGCGGTTCTGCAGCAGCCGGTTGCCCCGGGTGTCGTAGCGGATCGTGCAGCCGAGCTGCAGGGCGCGGGCGATCTCCGCCTCGACCAGGCCGGCGCCGCCGCCGACCGCCTCGATGTTCACGCCGCCGTAGAAGTGGTGCTTGCCGTCGACCAGGAAGGACTGCCGGCCGAACATCGGGATGAAGCGGATGCCGTGCTTGCGCAGCCACACCATGCCGGGCCGCGAGCCGTCGATCAGCCGCCACGCCATCTCCTCGTCGGACTGGTGATGGGTGACCTTCATCAGGGCGTCGTAGAATACGTTGCGGTCGTGCACCGGCAGCACGATGCGCTCGCGCTCGGCCTCCGACAGGTCGGTCAGCACGTCGGTCGCGGCGTCGTCGATGCCGCTGTGGCAGAACCGGAAGCCGCCGGCGGTGAAGTAGGAGTTGCCGCCCTTCTCGTGCTCGGGTGCGGCCTCCAGGATCAGCACCTCGGCGCCGTTCTCGCGGGCCGCCATCGCCGCGCACAGCGCCGCATTGCCGGCACCGACCACCACCACCATTTTCGCCATCGTCCGTCCTCTCCCTCCGGGACCGCTCGCGGCGGGCCGGTTGCGTTTCACGGCATATTGCGGAATCGATGCCGTGAAGTAAAATTCATTAAAATCGTCTATTGATAAGGAAATATGAATTCATGCTGGGAGAGTTCAGCCTGCGCGACGTCGAGGCCTTCGTGCGCATCGTCGAGTGCGGCAGCTTCAAGGACGCCGCAGCACAGATGCGGCTGACCCAGTCGGCGCTGACGCAGCGGCTGAAGAAGCTGGAGGAGGCGCTGGGGGCGAGGCTGGTCGACCGCACCACCCGCACGGTGACGCCGACGGCGCTGGGCCTGACCTTCCTGCCGTCGGCGCAGCGCCTGCTGCGGCAGTTCGAGCAGACGGTGGCCGACATCCGCGGGGTGATCGACGTCAGCGGCGGCCGCATCACCATCGCCAGCCTGATCTCGGTGGCGACCTACGCGCTGCCGCCGGTGCTGCGCGGCTTCGCCGAACGCCATCCGGGGGTTGGCGTGCGTATCCTGGACGAGTCCGAGCAGGAGATCGCGCAGCATGTGCGGCGCGGCGAGGCCGAGTTCGCGGTCGACATGCTGACCGGCGAGCCGGATCCGGACCTCGCGGTCACGCCGCTGCTCGACGATGCGTTCGTGCTGGCCTGCCGCGACGACCATCCGCTGGCGCAAGGCGGGCCGGTGCCGTGGGCGGCGCTGTCGCAGATGCCGGTGATCGCGCTCGGCTCGCGCAGCGGCACCAGCCGGCTGGTGAACGCGCAGCTGGCGGCGCAGCGGCACCGGCCGGCCTGGCGCCACGAGGTGCAGCACCTGTCCACCCTGGTCGGCCTGCTGGAGGCCGGCCTCGGCGTCGGCATCGTGCCGCGCATGGCGATGGCCGGGCTGGCGGCGCACCGGCTGGTGGCGCGGCCGCTGACCGGGCCGGGGCTGTCGCGGCGCCTGGTGCTGGTCGAGCGCCGCGGCGCCACCCTGTCGCCGGCCGCCGGGGCGCTGAAGGCGATGCTGGTCGAGGCGCTGGCGAGCTGATCCTCAGACCGGCGGCGCGATCCTCTCCCACACCAGCACGCGCTGGCGGGCGACGCCGTCGACCTCGTCGACCGGCGGCCGCAGCACGACGCGGTCGCCGTCGAAGCTGACGCGCCGGACCTGGTCGGCGAGGCGGCTGGGGCTGGAGGCGCCGTCCACCTTGGTGACCAGCGTCTCGCCGTCGAAGCTGTAGTTTCCGCAATACGAGTTGTACTCGCGCGCGGAGCCTTCGGGGAGCGCCGGCCGGCCGTCGCACAGCACCGCCATCATCCGCCCGTCGGCGGTGAAGGTGACGATCCCCATCGGCTTCGGGCCGTAGGGTGCGAAGTGCGGCGGCAGCGGCGATCCGCCCGGATCCTGCGCTGCTGTCTCCACCAGCCGCCACGTTCCGACGATCCCGGGCATCTGCTAGCGTCCTTTCGAATGACTGAGTGCGGCCGCCTGCAGCCGCCGCGAGGGAGGATCCGCATGATCTACGAATTCCGCACCTACACCACCCCCATCGGCATGGCGCCGGAGCTCGCCCGGCTGTCGGCCGAGGTCGGCCGGCCGATCCGGCAGAACGACTACGGCAAGCTGGAAGGCTACTGGGTGACCGAGATCGGGCCGCTGAACCAGGTCATGCACCTGTGGTCCTATGCCGACCTCAACGCCCGGCAGGAGCTGCGCAACGCGCTCGGCCAGAACGCCGACTGGCGCAACAAGTACATCGCCGTCGCCGGCCCGCTGATCCGCCGCCAGGACATCCGGCTGATGCACGCGGTCAAGCCGGTGGTGGCCCCGGAAGGCACGGGCCATGTCTACGAGTACCGGATCTACCGCTGCAAGGTCGGCAAGGCGCGCCCCTTCGCCGAGAAGCTGCGCGACGCCCTGCCGGCCCGCGAGAAGTACTCGAAGAATGTCGGCATCTGGCTGACCGAGGCAGGCCAGCCGAACGAGGTCTCGCATCTCTGGGCCTACGACAGCCTGAACCACCGCGCCGAGGTGCGCGGGGCGGCGATGCGCGACCCCGACTGGCGCGAGTTCCTGAAGAACGGGCCGGAGATGCTGGAGGAGATGCACTCGATGGTCATGCTGCCGTGGGGCCACTCGCCGATGCAGTAGCGGCCGGGCCGGCGCGGCCAATCCCCACCCGGCCCTTCGCGGCCGCGCTTCGCGCGGCACCTCAGGGCGACAGAAGAATATCGCGCCGCAGCTACTTATTTCTGTCGCCCTTCGTGGCCCTCCGCGCAGCGGAGGGCCACGAAGGGCCGGTCTCAGCCGCCGCCCCCCTACCGGAACACGTAGATCGGGCTCGACCACGCGACGTAGCCGTCCTCGGTGGTGACCCGCACCCACAGCGGGTTGTCGCCCTCGGCCGACAACTCGACGTCGAACGCGCAGCGCATGTGGTCGCGGCCGCAGGCGTCGGGCAGGCGGGCGACGCGCAGCTGCCGCTCCAGGCCGCCGGCCTCCACCACCACGGGCTCCAGGCCGAGGCCGGCCAGCGGGACGCGACAGGCGGCGAGGCCGGCGTCGACCGCCAACTCGCCCTGCAGGCCGTCCAGCCAGGCATCGAAGCCGACGAAGTTGCCGGTGGTGATGACGTCGAAGCCGACGCTGCGGTCGTCGACCGGGGCGAGTGGGCGGTCGTGGTTCCAGGCGTTGATCCGCTCGAAACGGCGGATCCGCGCGGCGTCGAAGCGGGCGTGGCCCTGCCATGTGGTCTGCCGGCCGCGGCCGCGGTACTCGGCACCGTGGAAGGTGACGCGGATGCGGTTTCCAAGGTCCTCCGCGCCATAGCCCCGCGCGCTCGCGACCACCTTCGGCCCGTTCAGCACGTCGATGCGCAGGACCGGGGCGTGCGCCGCCACCTCGACCGCCAGCCGGCAGCGGCGGTCGCCGGTCCGCAGGATGTCGCCCATCATCGCCTCGGCCACGGCCTCCGACGCCGCCGGGCCGAGCCGCGGGTCGGCCGCGAAGCGCTCGCCGCCGCCCGCGAAGGCGGCGCGGACATCGAGGAACATCCGGCAGCCGGTGGTCCCGAAATGGTGGCGCCGCCGCATGGCGGCGAAGATGCCGTCGCGCGACAGCCGGTCTGCGAGGAAGCAGGTGAGGCCGCCGAGCGCGCCGAACTGCGAGGCGCCGGGATGGCTCGCCCCCGGCCGGCCCTTGTGGCCGTCGCTGTTGCACACCAGTCCCAGCCGATAGCCGTGCCGGAAGCTGTCGGTCATGATCCATTCGAACGTCCCCCAGTCCGAATGCACCTCGACCGCCGTGCGCAGCGACCCGCCGTCGTCGCGCCCGACATCCGCCGGCCGGCCGCCGACATGCGCCCAGACGACGCAGTCCTCGTCGCGCAGCGCCTGGAACAGCTCCGTCGTGGTGTTGGCGTCCGTGGCGATGTCGCCGCGGTCGAGCAGCAGGGCGTGGGAGGAGCGGCGGATCGGCCGCCCGGCGTGGCGGAAGAACACGTTGTGGTCGCCGCCCATTGGCGTGTTGCCGGACCATTCGTAGCCGGGGAAGGCGACGAAGGACCCCTCGGCGTCGAGGGCGGTGGTGACCGCGTTGATCCGTTGCCAGAACGCGCCGGTGATCTGGAAGTCGTTGCCCTGGTGGCCCATGACGTCGAGGAAGGCGAGGTCGCGGCCGAAGGCGAAATACTCGTCGATCGTGTTGACCCCGACGGTCTCGCCGCTCTGCCCGTGCAGGTCGCCCCACCAGCCGGGCACCAGGCCGTCGCGCACCACCAGCGGGTTGGAGCGGGCGAGCAGCCGGCCGGCCGCGTCGAGCACGCGCACCCGGATGATGCCCTCTCGCGTCGCCGTCAGGCCGGCGATGCGCAGCGCCCGCTCGCCGGCCGGGTAGTCGACCTGCTCCGGCAGCCCGGCGACCGGCCCGTCGGCCTCCAGGCGCAGCCGGCCTGCGGCCTGGTGCGAGGGGTTGCCCCACAGATCCTCGGCCTTCAGCCCGAGGGAAAAGCTGCCGCCGGGCCGGCCGTGGGTCGGCAGCACCGCCTTCCAGCGCTCCGGCGGGCCGGCCACGATGCTGACGAAGGGGCGGTCCGGCAGCGGAATGAAATGTCCGGTGGCGCAGGGGTCGGCAAGCACCCGGAACTCGTGCGCGGTCTCGCAGAAGGTCTGCAGTCGCAGCCCCGGCGAGCCGCGGGAGCGGTCGCCGAAGACGATCTCGATGCGGTCGCCGGGGCGCATCGAGCCGCGCCGCACGAACACCCGCAGCGACCGCTCCCACGGCCGCTGATGGCCCTCCGGCTCGGGTACCAGGTCGAGGCGGCAGCCGTTGCTGGCGCACGCACTGACATAGTTCATCGCCGCCGGGTCGGTGACCTGCAGCCGGCCGCCGTCGTTGGGGAAGCGCTGCACCACCTTGATGCTGCCGCTGTCGTCGAGCCCGAAACGGCCGACGGTGTAGGTCAAGGTGATGGTCTGGAACGACCGGACTTCACAGGGCCCGGCGGTGTCGATGCGGGCGGTGCCATATTCGTCCAGGCTGCGGCCCGGCTGCACCGACGGCCAGACATCGCCCATCTCGTCGTCGCCGATCAGCCCGCCGGTCATGGAAGCGCTCCGTCCTGTCGCATGTCCGGTGATCGTAAGCGAGACGGCGCTCCCCTGTCGTCATCCCGGACGCAGCGGCGCAGCCGCGGAGATCCGGGACCCACGGGGCGACGTGCATCGACCGTGGCCACCGCCGCAGCGGCGGGTGGGTCCCGGGTCGTCGCTACGCGCCGCCCGGGATGACGACAAAAGAGGGAGGGCGTTGCGTAAGTCGGCCAAAGGCGAGCGCAGGCCGGTGCGGTTCATGGTTCGGCCAGGGACCCCGCCCCGACCCCGCGTCAGGTTGCCAGTCGTTGCCGCTCCAGCCGGATCGTCACGATCGCGCCGCCGGTGTCCCAGTTGCAGTCGATGGAGCCGCGAAGCTGCCGCTCGATCCCCTGGCGGATCAGCCGGCCGCCGAAGCCGCCGGACTCGGGCGGGTCGACCACCTCGGGGCCGCCGCGCTCGGTCCACACGATCACCACCTCGTCGCCGTCCTGGGCGCAGCAGGACACGTCGAGGGTGCCGACCTCATTGGACAGCGCCCCGTATTTGAGCGAGTTGGTGGCGAGTTCGTGGATCACCAACGCCAGGGTGGTGGCCGCCCTCTCGCCGACGCCCATGCGCGGCACCGCGACGCGGATCCGGCCGGCGAAGGCGGCGCCTGTGTCGTAGGGGGCGAGGAGGATCGAGATGAGGTCGCCGAGCAGCGCCGCCTTGCCTTCGTGGCCGGGCAGCGGGCGTACGAGATCGTGAGCGCGGTCCAGCGCGGTCAGCCGCCCGGTCAGTTCGCGCGCCATGTCCGCGGCGGAGGCGCTGGTGCGGGACGTCATCGTGGTCAGGCTGCTGGCGATCGCCAGCAGGTTCTTGACGCGATGGCTCATCTCGCCGGCGAGCAGCTCGTTGCTCTCCTCGGCCTGCTTGCGCCCGGTCACATCAAGGAAGATGCCGAACATCACCCGCCCGACGATCCCGGAATCGTCACCCTGGCCGCGGGCCGAGACCCAGCGAATCTCGTCGTCGACGATGATCCGGAAGTCGATCTCGTATGCCCCCGGCACGGCACGGGTGGCGGCGAACGCCGCGCCGACGCGGTCGCGGTCGGCGGGATGAATGCGCTCGGACAGTTCCTCGAATCTCACCTCGGCTTCGCCTGGGCGCGTCACGCCCCACAGGAAGAGCGAGACATCGTCCAGGGCGAGGCAGTCGGTGTCGACGTTCCACGACCATAGGCCCACGCCCGCTGCTTCGATCGCCAGCCGCAGGCGGCGGGTGTCCCACTCCTGGGGGTTCTCCTTAACCGTCTCCTGGGGGCTCTGCTTGGCCGTCGGCATTCCTGTGGATCCTCGGGGGCGCGGCAGGTCGGAAGCCCTGGCCTGTCGTAATGTGGGACGATGCGGTGCGCCCGCGGCGTCCCCGGCGATGCGTCGCATCGACCACAGGTGGGCCGTTGCGGCGAAATATCAAATGCTATCGATCGGTGGCTGCCTGCTGAACGGCACTCGGCACGGTTTGTTCCGCGTCTCAGGTCACCTGCAGGCCGCCGTCGACGAACAGCACGTGGCCGTTGACGTAGCGCGATGCCGGCGAGGCCAGGAACAACAGCGGGCCGACCAGTTCCTCGGGCTCGGCGAAGCGCTTCAGCGGCACCTGGTTCGTCATCGCCGCCGCCTTCTCCGGGATGGCGCGCAGGTCGGCGTTCATGCGGGTGCGGATGAAGCCGGGGGCGATGGCGTTGCTGCGGATGCCGTGCGGTCCCCATTCCAGCGCCAGCATCCGCGTCATATGCGCGATCGCGGCCTTGGACGTGCAGTAGGCGATGCGGCCGTCAAGCGCCTTCACCGAGGCGATCGAGGAGATGTTGACGATGGCGCCGCGGCCGCGCGGCTTCATCAGCCGGCCGGCGGCGCGGGCGCACAGGAAGGCGGCGTCGACGTTGACGCTCATCACCATGCGCCAGCGCGCGAAGTCGGTGTCGTCGGGTGCTGCGCGCAGCAGCACGCCGGCGTTGTTCACCAGCAGGTCGAGCTCCGCCGGCACGCTGTCGGCGAACAGCCGCTCGACCGCCGCCTCGTCGGTGATGTCGCAGGCGGCGGTGGTGACGCGGTCGCTGGCCCATTGCCCGGCGGCGGCGGCGAGGCCGGCGGCGTCACGGTCGACCGCGACCACGCGGGCGCCGCCCTGGAGAAGGCCGGCGACCAGGCAGCGGCCGATGTCGCCGGCGGCACCGGTCACCAGCGCGGTGGTCCCGGCGACGCTGAACTGGTCGGTCATGTGTTTCTCCCTTGGCCTGTTATTCGTGGTCCACCGCTGCGCGACGCGCTCAGGATCATCTGGCCGGCGGTCATCCAGTGCAGGTCGATCCCGACGAAGCCGGTGTCGCGCAGCCAGTCGAAATGCTCGACCAGCGTCGACGGCTTGTCGATGGGGTCGAGCGTCGCGTGGCGGAAGTGGTTCCAGTCGGCGCGGCGGAACGCCTCGAAGCCGCGCAGGTCGCCGTCCAGCGCCATGGCCCGGTCCTGCACCTCCGCGTCCCACAGCTCGGCGGCGATCACCGAGCCGGCGGCGGTCGCCGGCTGTACGACGTCGGCCAGCACGAACACGCCGCCGGGCGCGAGTGCCGCGTGCAGGTCGGCGAACAGCCGGCGCTTGCCGGGACCGTCGAGGTGGTGGACGGCGAGCGACGACACCGCGGCGCGCAGCGGCGTGTCGAACCGGCGCCAGTCGCGGTCGGCGATGTCGATGTTGCGGGTCACCAGCCGGTCGGTGGCGCCGGCGCGCTGCCGGGTCGCCGCCAGCATGCTGTCGGAGCCGTCAAAGGCGTGCACCCGGATGTCCGGGAGCCGTGACAGCAGGGCGGCGGTCAGCAGCCCCTCGCCGCAGCAGATCTCCAGCACGTCGCCGGATGCCTCGGCCCGGGCGACCCGGTCGACGACGACCGCGATCTGCTGCTCGCGCCGCGGCACGGCGTAGCGCGAGAGATCGCGATACGTGGCGCTCTCGGCCTCGGTCCAGATGTGCGGGGCGTCGGTCATGGGGGACAGTTCCATCGGTTCGTGGGCCGGGTCGATCCTGGAACGTCGTGCCCGCTCCGCCAATCCCTGTCCGGCGTGCTTTCTGCGGGCCGAGGAGAAGTCTGGTGGTGCCGATTCTGATAGATTAATATATTAGATAGCGTTTCCGGCTTGCCGCTCCGGCCGGAAGCATCGATCGGGAGAGTGCGAGCCAGGATGCCGGAGGACAGCGCGAAGAACGAGACCTTGAAGCGGTGGTCCTTCGATCGCAAGCTGCCGCTGGTCGATCAGGTATACGACGACCTGCGCCGCCGGATCCTGTCCTTCGAGCTGGCGCCCGACGTCAGCCTGTCACGCCAGGAACTGTCCGAGCACTACGGCGTCAGCCAGACCCCGCTGCGCGACGCGATCGGCAGGCTGGAGCGTGACGGCCTAGTCGACATCTATCCGCAGTCCAAGACCGTGGTCACGCGCATCGACGTCGGTCTGGTGCGCGAGACCCAGTTCATGCGAACGGCCTTCGAGGTCGAGATCGTCGCCATGCTGGCCGCCGATCCGGACAAGTCGAGGATCTCGCCGGCGGCGGAGTCGATCGAACGGATGCAGTGGATGCTGCAGCGTGCGCCGGGGCTCGATGCGGGGCGCGACCCGGGCTTCGGGGAGTTCAACCGGCTCGACAAGGAGTTCCACCGCTGCCTCTACGCGGCCGCCGACAAGCTCGGCCTGTGCGAGGTGGTGGAGTCGCGCAGCGGCCAGCTCGATCGCATCCGCCGGCTGCACCTGCAGATGCGCGAGGAGAGCAAGTCGGCCGAGGTGGTGGCGGACCATGCCCGGGTCGTCGCCGCCATCCGGGGCTCCGACATGGAGGGCGCCCGTGCCGCCATGCGGGCCCACCTGTCGGGAACCCTGAGCCGGCTGGACGCGCTGCGCGGGCACTTCCCCGGCTACTTCGCCTGATCCCGGCTCACATCAGCAGGTTCGGCAGGAACAGCACGATCTGCGGCAGCAGCGCCATCGCGGCGATCAGCGCCACCATGGCGGCCACGTAGGGGCACGACCAGCGCACGAACTCGCCGAAGTCGCAGCGCAGGATGCCGCACACCGTGTACATGATCACCCCGACCGGCGGCGTGTTGCCGCCGACCGTCACCAGGATGATCATCACCACGCCCATATGCACCGGGTCGAAACCGACATGCACCAGGGCCGGCAGCACCAGCGGGGTGACCAGCAGCACGTTGACGGTCGCCTCCATCACCGTGCCGGCGACGAACAGGATCGCCAGCACCGCGAACAGGGTGACGTAGCGGTCGCCCGGCAGTCCGGCGAGAAAGCCGGTGATGGCAGCCGGCGCCTGTTCCACCGTCAGCGCGTGGCCGAGCACGGCGGCCATGACGATGATCAGCATCACCATGCCGATGTCGAGGATCGAGACGCGCATCGCCTCGATCAGCTTCGCCCAGGTCAGCTCGCGGTAGACCAGCGTGCCGATGGCCAGCGCATAGACCACGACGACGGCGCCCGCCTCGGTGGCGGTGAACAGGCCGAAGCGGAACCCGACCAGCAGCAGGACGGGAAACATCAGCGCCCAGATGCAGTCCACGAAGCTGGCCGCCAGCTCGCTGAACCGCGGTTTTTCGGCCAGTTCCGGCCGGTAGCCCATGCGCCGCGCCACCAGCGATGTCACCGCCATCAGCACCGCGGTCATCAGGATGCCCGGCACCACGCCGCCCAGCAGCAGCCGGCCGATGGACACTTCGCTGATGAAGCCGAACAGGATCAGCCCGATGCTCGGCGGGATGGTGGCGGTGATCACCGACGAGAACGCGATCACCGAGGCGGTGAAGCCGCGGGCGTAGCCGCGCTGCTCCATCGCCGGGCCGAGCAGGCGCGACTCCATTGCCGCGTCGGCGACCGCCGAGCCGGAGATGCCGCCCATCAGCGCGCTCAGCACGATCGACACCTGGGCGAGGCCGCCTGCCATCCAACCGGTCAGCAGCCGCGCGAATGCCAGCAGCCGGTCGGTGATGCCGGTGGCGTTCATCAGGTTGCCGGCGAGGATGAAGAACGGCACCGCCAGCAGCGGGAAGGACTGGGTGGCGCCGTACATGCGCTGCAGGGCGACGGTCATCGGCATGTAGTCGCCGACCAGGAACACCGGCACCGTCGACAGGCCGAGGGCGAAGGCGACCGGCACCCCGATTGCCAGGAGCAGGAAGAACAGGACTGCGACGACGGTCAGCATCACATCACGTCCCGGGCTTCGGTCCCGGTCTCGGTTCCGGTCTCGGGCAGGCCGCGCAGATGCCGGACGACCTGTTCGACCACGGTGACGACCATCAGGGCATAGGCGACCGGCAAGGCCGCGACCGCCCAGGATGACGGCACCCCGGTCATCGGCAGCGGCCGGTAGTCCGACAGCCGCACCAGGAAGGAGCCGTAGTACACGAGCGCTACCAGCAGGACCGCGATGGTCAGCTTGATGGCGAGATCCAGGACGAACCGCGCCGTCCGGGGAAGCAGCCGGGCCAGCACGTCGATGCGGAAATGCCCGGCACGCTGCAGGGTCAGGTCGGCCGCCAGCATGGCCAGCCAGACGAACAGCGCTTGGGCGACCTCGTCCGACCAGATCACCGGATTGCCGGTGTAGCGGCCGATCGTGCCGGCCAGGACGACGGCCACGACCGCCCCCAGCAGGGCGACGGCGAGGGCCATTTCGGCGCGCCTCAGCAGGACGAGGGCGCGAGTGACCAGTATGGACGTCAAGGGGCTCCCCGGGTCGGGTGCCGGCCGTGCCCGGTTGCGCGGGCACGGCCGAAGGTAGGGTCATCACATGTCCGGACGGAGATCCGGGCCGCCGGTCACTTCTTCAGGGTCTCGCGGACGGTGCCGACGAGCTGGGTCAGCTTCATCTTCTCCCACACCGGCTTGACCGCCTCGCGGAACGGCGCGACGTCCACGGTCGTCACCTTGACGCCGGTCGCCTCGATGTCGGCGAAGATCTTTCCGGCACCGTCGACATTGGCCTTGAGCGCCGCCGCGCCCCAGCGCCCGGCCTCCTCGACGACGATCTTGCGCAGTTCGGCGGGCAGCGACTGCAGCCAGGCGTCGGAGACCAGCAATCCGCTCATCAGGTAGATGTGGCTGGTCAGGGTGATGTCGCTGACCACCTCGTAGAGCTTCGCCCCCCAGATCGCCGAAGGCTGCGCCTCGGCACCGTCGATCACGCCGGTCTGCAGCGAGGGATAGACCTCGGCCCAGGGCAGCGGCGTGGCGACCGCCCCCATGGCGCCGATGGTCTCGACCCAGAGCGGCTGGCCGATGGTCCGCACCCGCACGCCCTTCAGGTCGGCCGGCTTGGCTATCGGCTTCTTGGTCAGCATGTGGCGCGCACCCTGGTACCAGTTGAAGGACAGCAGGGTCAGGCCGCTCTTCTTCTTCAGCTGCTCGTTCCAGCCGGCGAACGTCTCGGACTCCACGAACTTCGCGACTTCCTCGACGGACTCGAAGGCATAGGGTGCGACCAGCACGTTGAACTCGGGCACGAACACCGAGACCCGCGAGGCCTCGACGAAGGTGCCGACATTCGCCCCGGCGGCGGCCTGGTCCATCATGTCCTGGGTGTCGCCGAGCTGCGAGCTCGGGAACAGCTGGATCTCGACCTTGCCGCCGGTGCGCTCGGCAACCGATCTCCGGAAGCCTTCCGCCGCGATCTGCAACGGGTCGGCCGGCGTGAGCACCGAGCCGAGCTTGAGGGTGTAGTCGGCGGCGGATGCGCTCGATGCGGTGCCGGCGAGGAACGGAACGGCGGCGAGCAGCGCGGCGCCGAGCGCCAGCGACAGGCGTGACTTCATGGTCTCCTCCCTGGGGTGACGGACAGGCTTGTCGGTCGCGTGCGGCCGGTTCGGCTCCGGTCGTTCTTGCACACTAATATATTAGAGCATCAGGTGCGGCGGCGCGTCAACCGGCCGTGCGGGGCGTCCGTGCGAGGCGTCACCTGCCGGCGTTGCTGCGCGCCGCGTGCCGCGCCGCGATCCGGGCGAAGGTCATGGCCGGGCCGAGGGTGATGCCGGAGGCCGGGTAGATCCCCGCATCATCCCTCGCGCCCCTTCACCGGCTTCGGGCGCGCGCCCTCGATCGCCCTGGCTTTGCCGATCGCCTCGACGAAGTGCCGCTCCACCGCGCTCGGCGCATTGATTGCCCGCGTGTGCCAGGCGTCGTACTCGGCGTTGACGGTCTTCTCGGCCCCCTTGGCCTGCATCTTGCCGGCGCCGACGAGCAGCGGGTGGTCGCCGAGCTTCAGGAAGTCGTCGAGCTTGGCGATCCAGTCGGCCATGTGCATCGGGCGGCGGTTCTTCGCCATCGCTTCGGCGAATTCGAGGAAGGCGACGGTGATGCGGTTCAGGGTCTCGAGCTCCGCCGGGTCCAGGTAGTTCTTGGCGACCTGGGCGTCGGCCCGGGTGGGGAGCTGGCCGCGCGCCTCCCCCGGCCAACTGGTCAGCCCCATCATCGGCTTCCCGGCGTCGGCACGGGCGACCTTGGTTTCCGCCGCCGTCTGGCCGTGGGCGGCGTGGTGCATCTTGTTCTGCACCGTCTGGAAGAACTGCTAGCTGGCCTCGGCCTTCGGGTCGTAGTCGACGGCGGTGGCGTAGATCTCCAGCACCTTCTTGTAGAACAGCTTTTCCGAGGCGCGGATGTCGCGGATGCGCCCCAGCAGCTCTTCGAAATAGTCGGCCTGGGGGTCCTTCAGCCGGGCGTCGTCCATGACGAAGCCCTTGACCAGGTACTCGGCCAGAGACGCGGCTGCCCAGCGCCGGAACTGGCTGCCGCGGTGCGAGCGGACGCGGAAGCCGACGGCCATGATCATGGGCAGGCTGTAGTGGGCGATGCGCCGCTCGACCATGCGTGGGCCCTCTGATCGAACTATTGAGTAATCCTCAATAGTTGCCTCCGGCTGCTCGCCGTCCTCGATTATCCCTTTGATATGCTTGTTGATATTCGAGACCGTGGTCTGGAACAACTCGGCCATGTCGGCCTGGCTCAGCCAGACGTTGCCGTCCCGCGCCTGCAGGCGGACGACGGTGACGCCGTCCTCGGTCTGGTACTGGATGATCTCGCCGGTCATCGGTAGCCGGGCTCCTCGAGACAGCCGTCCATCCGTGCAGCTCCTCCCCCTCCGAAGCGCCTCACCCGGCCGCGTTGCTGCGCGCCGCGTGCCGTGCCGCGATCCAGGCGAAGGTCATGGCGGGGCCGATGGTGATGCCGGGACCGGGGTAGATCCCCGCCATCATCGAGTCCATGTCGTTGCCGCAGGCGTACAGTCCCGGCACCGGGCGGCCGGCCGGGTCCAGCACGCGGGCGTCGGCGTCGGTGACCAGGCCGACGCTGGCGCCGATGTCGCCGGGCCTGACCTCGATCGCGTAGAACGGCGCCGTCGCGATCGGGCCGAGGCAGGGGTTGGGGCCGTGCGCGGCGTCGCCGAGGTTGCGCTGGTAGGCGTCGCCGCCCTTGCCGAACTCCGGGTCGACGCCGTCGGCGGCGTAAGCGTTGTTGCGCGCCACCGTCTCCTGCAGCACCGCCGGCTCGATGCCGAGCAGGCCCGCCAGTTCGGCGATGCTGCCGGCGCGCTTCGCGTAGCCGTCGGCGACGGCACCGGCCAGGTTCAGGCCGCGCGGCCGGATCATGCCGAGGCCGTATTTCAGCACGAAGGCGTGGTCGCAGACGAAGAAGCAGGGGATCGTGGGCCGCAGCCGGTTGGCGGCGTGCAGCGCCTGGCCGAACAGGTGGTAGGTGGTGGCCTCGTTGACGAAGCGCCGCCCGGTCCGGTCGACCGCCACAAGCCCCGGCTTGCCGCGGTCCAGCACGAAATGCGGGAACACCGCGGTGCTGCCGTCGCGGCGCCGGCGGATCGACATCGGCGCCCAGAAGCTGGCCTCGGCATGGCCCTCGCCGAGCCGGCCGCCGGCCGCCATGCCCAGCGACACGCCGTCGCCGGTCACGCTTTCGGCGAGCGGCGTGTGCTCGGCCAGCGGCTGCGGCAGCAGCCGGCGGCGCAGCTCGGGATGCCGCGAGAAGCCGCCGGTCGCCAGCACCACGCCGCGCCGCGCCAGCAGCCGCAATCCCCCGGCCAGGACCACGCCGTCGATGCGGCCGCCGCTCTCCACCAGCCCCTCGACCGCGGCACCGGTGCGCACCGGCACGCCGGCGCGCAGCAGCGAGTGCAGCAGCCGGCCGGCCAGCGCGTTGCCCATCACCAGCCGGGTGCCGCGCGCATGGCCCAGCCGGTCGGCGCCGAAGCGGGCCACCAGGGCGAGCGCGTGGCGCAGCGACTTCAGCGAACCGGTGGCGTTCAGCAGATGGCCGATGTCGGTGCGGTCGACCATCATGCCGCCGAACAGCGTGAACTCCGGCAGCGGCGGGCGCAGCAGCACGAAGTCGCGGCCGAGCAGCCTTCCGTCGAACGGCAGCGCCTCCAGCACCCGGCCGCGCAGGGTCGCACCCGCGGCCGTCGCCAGGTAGTCGGGGTGGTGCGGATAGGCGCGGAACCGCACCTCGCTCTCGGCCTCCAGGAACGCCACCATCTCCGGGCCGCGCGCCAGGAAGGCCTCGCACAGCTCCGGCCGCAGCCGGTCGCCGACCGTCGCCTGCAGGTAGGTGCGGGCGCGCTCGACGCTGTCGTCCGGCGGCGCGTGCCGGGTGTTCGGCACCCACACCGATCCGGCCGACACCGCCGTGGTGCCGCCGATGACGGCCGCCTTCTCCAGCAGCTCGACCTCCAGGCCGAGGCGGGCGGCGGTCAGCGCCGCGGTCATCCCGGCGGCACCGCTGCCCAGCACGATCAGGTCGACCTCGCGGTCGCTCACGCGCGGGCTCCGGCCGGAACCGGGGGCGGCGGTGCCGGTTCAGCCGGCCGGCCGGTATCGATTGCCTGCTTCACCGCGAGGGTGGCGGCGAGCGTTGCGAGGCCGTCGCGGCCGGACACGCGCGGCGTCTCGGTGCCGGCGATCACCGCCAGGAAATGCTCGAGCTGGCGCGGCAGCGCCTCGTGCCCGCCCCAGGGCAGGGGCTTCGCGGTCAGCGGCTGCGACCAGTCGGCCGGCTCGGCGCCGGTGCCGCGCCACAGTGTCAGGTTGGGGAAGTCGAGGGCCGCGGCGGTGCCGAGGAAGCGGTAGCAGTTCTGCCCGGATGCCGCGATGCCGGGGTTGTCGGCGGAGCCCGCCTCCCAGCCCCAGGGCGAGGGTGCGGTGTCGGTCAGGGTGATGGTCCCGAGCGCGCCGCTGGTGAAGCGGATCGCCACCACCGCGGTGTCCTCGACCGCGAAGCCGCGCACCGCCGAGGAGCCGTAGGCCTGGACTTGCGCGATCTCGCCGCAGAAATGCCGCAGGCAGTCGACGTCGTGGATCATGTTGATCAGGATCGGCCCGCCGCCGGGGCTGCGGCGCCAGGTGGCATCGAAATACGGGTCGGGCTTGCGCACCGCCCATAGGGCGTTGATGGCGACCAGCCGGCCGAGCGCGCCGCCGGCCAGGATCTCGCGGGTGGCCTCGACCATCGGGTTGTAGCGCCGGTGATGCCCGACCAGCAGCGGAACACCCCGGGCCTCGGCCGCCAGCACCAGCTCCGCCCCGGCCTCCAGGGTGTCGGCCAGCGGCTTCTCGATCACCGCCGGGATGTCGCGCGCGATGCAGGCGAGGCCGACTTCCAGGTGCAGCTGGTTCGGTGCCGCGACATACACCCCGTCGAGCCGCTCGCGCGCCAGCATCTCGCGGTAGTCGGCGTAGTGCCGGGTGCCGAGCCGTTCGGCCTCGCGCGCACCCGCCTCCGACGGGTCGGCGACGGCGGCGAGTTCGGCATCGGCGGACGCCGCGACCAGCTCGGCGTGGCGGATGCCGATCAGCCCGACGCCGACGACGGCGATGCGCGGCTTGGCCATGGCGGAGGATCCCCGGTCGTTGTCATGGCAATTGTTTGCACGCGCCCTCGCGGCGTTCAACAATCGCCCCAACCGTCGCCCCGAACCCGCCGAGGAGTGCCGCCGTGCCGGACGAGAGGCTGCTGTCGATCAACCAGGTGACCACCCGCGAGCGCTGGACGCTGGAGCAGGCGGTCGAGGGCTATGCCCGCCACGGCATCGCCGGCATCGGCACCTGGACCGACTCAGTGCGGGAGGCGGGCGTGACCCGGATCGCCCGGCGCATCCGCGACGCCGGCCTGGCGGTCACCGGCCACCTGGTCGGCGGGCTGCTGACCGACCGCGACCCGGCGGCGCGGCGCGCCCGGCTCGACGACAACATCAGGGTGATCGAGGAGGCGGCCGAGCTCGGCGCGCGCTGCGTGGTGACGCTGGCCGGCGGGCTGCCGGCCGGCGACCGCGACCTCGAGGGTGCGCGCGCCCGCGCGCTCGACGGCATCGCCGAGCTGCTGCCGGTGGCGCGCGCCGCCGGCGTGACGCTCGGCCTGGAGCCGCTGCACCCGATGATCTGCGCCACCCGCTCGGTGCTGCCGACCCTGGAGCTGGCGAACGACTGGTACGAGCGGCTGGGCGGCGGCGAGGGCGGCGGCGGCGAGGGTCTCGGCATCGTGGTCGACGTCTACGCGGTGTGGTGGGACCCGAACCTGGCCCGCGAGATCACCCGCGCGGCCGGCCGGATCAGCGCCTTCCACGTCTCCGACTGGCTGCCCGAGACCACGGACCTGCGCCTCGACCGCGGCATGATGGGCGACGGCGTGATCGACATCCCCGGCATCCGCCGCATGGTCGAGGCCGCCGGCTGGGACGGCATGAACGAGGTCGAGATCTTCTCCGCCCGGAACTGGTGGCAGCGCGACCCCGAGGAGGTGGTGCGGACGGTCAAGGAGCGCTACCGGACGGCGGTGTAGCCCTTCGTGGCGCACCGCGATGCGGCGCGCACCTCAGGATGAGGGAGTATGAGCGTCGCGGTCACGCCGCACTTCCTGTCGCCCTGAGGTGCCGCGCATCGCGCGGCCACGAAGGGCCGGGTGCGGGCGACTCCGAGGAGACGGGCACGCTCACGGCCGTGCCGGCCGCTGGAACACCCGGCGGAACACGAATTCCGACAGGCCGATCACGATGAAGATCCGCACCACGTGGAAGGCGGCGACCAGCGGCACGCCGAGATGCAGGATCTTGGCGGTGATGCTCATCTCCGCCATGCCGCCGGGCGACACCGCCAGCGCCATGGTCGGGATCGGCAGCCCCACGAGCTCGCCGATGGCGGCACCGGTGGCGACGTTCAGGCCGACCAGCACGATGGTCGACAGGATCGCCGGCCCCAGGAAGCGGCGCAGCGCCAGCAGCCGGTCGCGCTGGTAGCGCAGGCCGAGGGTGGCGCCGATCAGCACCTGCGACAGGTTCAGCAGGGCGTTCGGCATCGACGACAGGCCGCTCTCGGTCACCGTCACCAGCACCGCCACCGCCATCGGCCCGAGCATCCAGGCGTTCGGGATGCGGCGCCAGGCCAGCAGCCCGCCGCCGGCGACCGCCAGGGTGAACAGGGCGGCGAAGCCCATCAGGTCGAAGCCCAGCCGCGACGGCTCGAACATGTCGACCCCGGTCAGCCCCAGCATCGTGATCACCGGCGGGATGGTGATCACCACGCACAGGATGCGCAGCGACTGCGCCAGCGACACCGGGGCGGTCTGGCCGCCGTGGCGCTCGGCCAGGATCGACATCTCGGCGACGCCGCCGGGAACGCTGGAGAAGAACGCGGTGGCGTCGTCGACCCGGGCGGTGCGGCGCAGCGAGTAGGCGGCGACCACGCCGTACAGGATCGACAGCAGGGCGGCGACGATCATGACCGGCGCGTAGCCCGCCACCGACTCGGCGACCTGCGGGGTGATCGTCAGGCCGATGGCGCTGCCCAGCAGCAGCTGGCCGAGCTGGCGGCCGCCAGGCGGCACGTCGAGGCGACGGCCGGCCAGCCCGACGGCGGCGACCGCGCCCAGCGAGCCCAGCAGCCAGGCCAGCGGCACGTGCAGCAGGTCGAGCGCGAAGCCGCCGGCCGCCCCGATCGCCAGGGTGGTGCCCCACAGCAGCACGTCCGGCACGCGCAGGCGGCTGGGCATCAGCCCGCCCGCCTCGCGCCGGTCGCCCATCCCGGGTAGCGCATCGGCCGCATGAACGTCTCCCCTGACCCGTCGTTGCGGGCATAATAGCCGGGCAGGACGACCGGCAACGACAAATCCTGAGGAAACCCGCGATGCCCGCCGCGCAGCCGCCCGAATCACCCCGCGAGACACCGGCCGGATCGCCCGCCCGTCCACCGCTGCGTGTGACCGACCCGGCCGCCTGGCTGGCCGCCGACCTGGCTGCCGACCAGGGCTGGATCCAGCAGCTGGACGCCGGCGAGATCCACGAACTCGACCGCGCGGTGGAGGCGGTGCTCGGGCGCGGGCTCGGTCCGTCCCTGGGCCCCGGCGGCTTCGGCCGCGACGACTTCCCGCTCACCGACCTCGCCGACCGCATCGCCGGCTGGGCCCGCGATCTCGACCAGGGGCGCGGTGTGGTGCTGGTGAAGGGCCTCGACCCGGACCGCTACGACGACGACGCGCTGGCGGCGCTGTACTGGGGCATCGCCGTGCATCTGGGCCTGCCGGTGCCGCAGAACGCCGCCGGCGACCTGATCGGCCATGTCCGCGACACCGGCCGCGACTACGGCGCCAAGAACGTGCGCGGCTACACCACGCGGGCCGAGATGAAGGCGCATTGCGACGCCGCCGACGTGGTCGGCCTGCTGTGCCGGCACCCGGCGATGCAGGGCGGCGAGAGCCTGATCGCCAGCGGCATCGCGGTGTACAACCACCTGGCGGCCGAGCGGCCGGAGCTGATCGCGCCGCTGCTCGAGGGCTTCCACTTCGACCTGCGCGGCGAGGGTGTGACCGCCGACCCGGACGAGACCACCTTCCACCGGGTGCCGGTGTATTCCTGGCACGCGGGCCGGCTGTCCTGCCGCTACAACGGCAAGACCATCGCCGACGGCATGGCCAAGCGCGGCCTGCCGCTCGACGGCGCGGCGATGGAGGCGGTGCGCGAGGTCGGCCGGCTGGCCATGGAGCCGCCGTTCCGCTTCGACATGACCTTCGAGAAGGGCGACATCCAGCTGCTGTCGAACCACGCGGTGCTGCACGCCCGCGCCGGCTTCGAGGACTGGCCGGAGCCGGAGCGGCAGCGGCATTTGTGGCGGCTGTGGCTGAACCTGCGCGACGGCCGCGCCCTGGCGCCGGCCTTCGCCGACCGCCTGAACACCGGGCCGCGCGGCGGCGTGTTCGTGCGGGGGACGGCGTGACGGCGGATGTGCTTATCGCCGACGCGCTGGCCAACCCGGTCAACGGCGCGATCCTGGCGCGGCTGCCGCAGCTCGGCGTCGAGCAGCCCTGGCTGGTCGCCGGCTGCCTGTACGGTGCCGTGTGGAACCGCATGGCCGGCCGGCCGCCGGCCGAGAACGTCAAGGACTACGACATCTTCTACTGGGACGAGGACACCAGCTGGGAGGCCGAGGACAGGGTGATCCGCCGCGCCGCCGCCCTGTTCGCCGACTTGCGTGTGCCGGTGGAACTGAAGAACCAGAAGCGGGTGCCGCTGTGGTACGAGCAGCGCTTCGGCCTGCCCTACCCGCCGGTCGCCACGGCGGCCGAGGCGATCGACCGCTTCACCACGATCTGCACCTGCGTCGGCCTGACCGTACGGCCCGGCGGCGGCCTGGAGCTGTACGCGCCCTACGGCCTCGACGACGTCTTCGCCGGCATCCTGCGCGACAACCCCCGCTGCCCCAGCCCGCCCGAGCGCCTGCGCGAGAAGGCCGAGAGCTACCGGGCGCGCTGGCCGTGGCTGCGCATGGTGGGGTGAGTGGCCGGGAGCCGCTGGTGGGTCCCGGGTCGGGCTTCGCCCGCCCGGGATGACGACAAGGGGAGGAGGCCGTCCTCCGAGAAGAGGTGACGCTTTCCTCCGGGGAGAGGCCGGCGCACCCCCCACTGTCGTCATCCCGGTCGCACGAAGTGCGAACCGGGACCCACCCGCCGCCGCGGATTCCGAGCCTGCCCCTTCCATAGCTGGGGCATGCTGCGGCCCTGTGTCTACATCCTTGCGTCGAGAAAGCACGGCACCTTGTATGTCGGCGTGACCGGCGACCTGATCCGGCGCGTCTCGGTCCATAAGGAGCATCCGGCCGGCTTCTGCCGGGAGTACCGCGTCGACCGGCTCGTCTGGTACGAGCCGCAGACGGACATGATCGCCGCGATCCGTCACGAGAAGCGGCTGAAGCGCTGGCGCCGGGCCTGGAAGATCGCGCTGATCGAAGCCGCTAACCCGAAGTGGCGGGACCTCTACGCCGAACTCGTCGGGTGCGGGTGAAGCGACGGATGGTGGAGCGGCGGGTGGGTCCCGGGTCGGGCTGCGCCCGCCCGGGATGACGACAAGGGGAGGGGGCCGTCGCCAGGGAGATTGGTGACGGCCTCCCAGCGAGGGCGGCCACGCCACACTCCCCCATTGTCGTCATCCCGGTCGCACGAAGTGCGAACCGGGACCCATCCGCCGCCGCGGACCCGCCGCTACCCCGCCGTCGGCGCCACGTCGAGCCGCACCACCACGCCCTCCGTCTCCGGCGAGGGTGCGGGGTAGTACTTCATCACCAGCGGGTCGTGGCCGGGCACCACGTGGTCGTTGCTGTCGGCCAGCAGCTCCAGGGTGTTGAAGCCGTTCATCATCTCGCCGAGGTTGAAGCAGATGATGAAGGGATTGCGCTCGCGCAGGTTGCGGTAGAAATGCGCGCAGTCGGACGCCAGCACCACCCAGCCGCGCTTCGTCCACACCCGCACGCACATCAGCCCGGCCGAGTGGCCGCCGATGCGGTGCAGCGTCACCCCCGGCGCCAGCTCGGCGTCGCCGTCGTGGAACTTCACGCGGCCGCCATAGACCTTGCGGACCATGTCGGTGACATGCTCGATGTCGAACGGCCGGCGGATCGCCTCGAAGCACATGCAGCGGCCGGTGGCGTAGGACATCTCGCCGTCCTGCAGGTGGAAGGTCGCCTTCGGGAAATGCTCCTGGCCGCCGGCGTGGTCGTAGTGCAGGTGGGTGATGATGACGTCCTCGACCGTCGCGGCGTCGATGCCGAGCATCGCCAGCCCCTCGGCCGGGGTGCGCAGCAGCGGCACGCCGCGGGCCTTCGACTCGCGCTCGCCGAAGCCGGTGTCGACCACGAAGGTCCGCTTGCCGTTGCGCACCACCCAGACGAAGTAGTCGAGCGGCATCGGACTGTCGTGCAGGTCGTTGAAGATCAGGTTCTGCGACGCCATGCGGGTCGCGATGTGGGCGTATTTGACGGCGTAGACCTCGTATTCCTCGCGCTCGGCCATGGACGTGCTCCTCCCGTTGGTTTCGCGGAGGCTAGCCGGCCCGGGGCGGGCCGACAACGCGGGGCGGTGGAACGGGTGCCGGCGGAACGGCTGGGTGCGCGGGAAGGGCCGCTACAGCGGCAGGCTGGCGGCGTCGAACTCCTCGCGCAGCAGCGCGAACAGCCGGTGGTCCTGCCACTTGCCGTCGATCTTCAGGTAGCGCCGCGCCAGGCCTTCCTCGCGGAAACCGACCTTCTTCAGCACGCCCTGGCTGGCGGTGTTGTGCGGCAGGGTGGCGGCCTCGACCCGGTGCAGCCGCAGATGGTCGAAGGCGTAGCTGCAGGCGCCGTGCACCGCCTCGGTCATGTAGCCGTGGCGGGCGTAGGGCTTGCCGACCCAGTAGCCGAAGGTGCAGGACTGCGCCACGCCGCGCCGCACGTTGGCCAGCGTGATGCCGCCGAGCAGGGCGTCGTCGTCGCGCCGCATCAGGAAGAACGAGTAGCCCTGGTCGCGGCTCCAGTCCTCGGTGTAGCGCGCCAGCCGCCGCCGGAAGGCCGCCCGGGTCAGCGCGTCGTCGGGCCAGGTCGGCTCCCACGGTGCCAGGAAGTCGCGCGACAGGGCGCGCAGCTCCGCCCACTCCTGCCAGTCGCCACGCTGCGGCGGCCGCAGGTAGATGCGGGGCAGGACGACGCGCGGATCGGCGCGTGACGGCGGAAACAGCGTGAGGACCATCGGCCATCGCTCACGGGGCGTTGGCGGACATTGTCACGCGACGAGGCGGCCGTGGCAAGCGGATGGGCGTGCGGTTGCCCGGTCCTGAAGCGGTCCTGACGGGCGTGAGGACATCCGACCTGCAATCCGACTGGTTCGCCTTCACCTGAGCCCGTTCCGACTGGACGGGAGTCCCTGCGGGGTGTCGGGATGCTTCGCGCCCCGTCGGATTCCGGGCCGAGATTCCTGCGGTCAGGGTGGCACTCGATGGTCTCGACCTCCGGCATCCCTGGCAGCCGCGCCACCGCTCCGGGGCGCTGTCAAGATTTGTCAAGACTGGAACGTTGACCGGCCGGCGTGTGTACCGGGATACTAATTCTTGATCAAATAGTCAGGATTATTGGCCGAACAACACTTCTGACCTCGATAACTCTACGCGATGCCGGCGCGCGGGCGCCCGCCGGTGGCGACGGCTGCCGTCCTGCCGTTGGCGATGATCTTGGAGCTACCAGCGTGCGGGACGCGCGCTCGGAGGATGCGGCGATGACGATGGCATTGGGTTCCCACATCGACCTCGGCGCGGTGCGGCGTGACGGCCCGCCGGTGGATGAGATCCTGTTCGTCGACCCGGATGTTGCCGACGTCGACATCCTGCTGGCTGGCCTCGCCAGGCCCGTGCGGCTCGTGCGTCTGTGCCGCGACGGCGATCCGCTTGGCCAGATCGCGGTGGCGCTGGCCGGCGAGCGTGACATTGCCCGGCTCTCCATCCTCGCCCATGGCGAGCCCGGCGCCCTGCGGCTCGCGGGGGTGCGGGTCGATCGCGGCCGCCTGATCGCGAATACCGGCCTATTGAACGCCATTCGTAGCGCCCTGGCGGCGGATGCGGTCGTGGCGTTGCACGCCTGCGCGGTGGCAGCCGGGCCGGAGGGTGCCGATTTCGTGGCAAGCCTCGCCGACACTCTCGGGGTCCTGGTCGACGCGTCGTCCGTGCCGCTCGGAGGGGCCGCCGGCTGGGATGGCTTGCCGGGGCACGACCTGCCGTATTCCGCCGCTGCCCGCGCCGGTTATCCGCATTGTCTGGCGTCGACGTTCGATTTCTCCACGGCGCCGGTTACCGGAAGCAACACGGCGACCCTGACCCAGACCGTCAACGGCGTCACCGTGACCGCCACGATGTCGAACGGCGGCAACCTGACGCTGCTTTCGGGCGGGATTGCCGGCGACTATCTGGCGGCCGCGGTTGCCGGCGGCGCGACCATGACGCTCACGTTCAGCGCCTCGGTGAATGTCACGGGCATCACGTTCTACGAGGCCGCGGATAACAGCGCCGGCGCGAACTATAGCCTCTCTCCTTCGTCCGGCACGGCCATCACGGCGAGCGACAACTCCTTCTTCGCCGGTTTCAGCATCTATTCGCCGAGCGACTGGACAGGCATCACGACGATCACGGTGTCCTACGCCGGGAGTTCCTTCCGGCCCGCCGTGGACTCGATCATGTTCACAGTGCCTGCGCCGACCGCGGCCGCCACGACGGCGGCGGCGTTCAACACCACCACCGGCGCCGACCTGACACCGTCCTTCACCTTCGGCAGCGCCGCCGAGACGCTGACGATCGCCAGCTCGACCCACATCGCCGGGTCGACCGCCAACGGCGGTGCCGGCACCGACACCATCATTGCGCCGGACGGCAGCGATTTCACCGGCTTCGCCTCGCTGACGAGTTTCGAGGTGCTGACGCTGAATGCCGATGCCAGCGTCACGATGTCGGCGGCGCAGCACAACGCGTTTTCGATCATCAACGGCAACACCGGCGTCGAGACCATCACGCTGGCATCCGGCTCGGCCAACGTCACCGGCAGCGGCGGCATCGAGACCTACGTTCTCGGCAGCAGCTACACCGGCACCTTCACGGTGGGCACGCCCGGACAGAGCGTCACCGGCGGCAGCGGCGACGACAAGGTCAGCATTGGCGCGATCACCGCCTCCGCCACGATCGCCGGCGGGAGCGGCACGGACACGCTGACGCTCGTCAATGGCGCCAACATCGCCAGCGCCACGCTGTCGGGCTTCGAGACGGTGAACGTGCAGGCGAACTCGACGGCCAGCATGGCGTCGGCGCAGCACAACGCCTTTACGACCTTCACCGATAACGCGAGCCAGACCGTCATCCTGGCGTCCGGCTCCGGCGCGGTCACCGGCAACGCCGCCATCGAGACCTACAATCTCGGCTCCAGCTACACCGGCACATTCACCGTCGGCACGGCGGCACAGAACGTCGCCGGCAGCAGCGGCGCGGACACGATCGATGTCGGCACGCTGGCCTACACCGGGACCATCACTGGCGAAGGCACCGTCAACGACACACTGTCGATCGGCAATGGCGGCAGCATCGCCGACGCCACGATTTCCGGCGTCGAGAACCTGACGCTCGCCACCAACGGCACGGCGTCGATGACGCTGACGCAGCTCTCGGGCTTCACCGGCACGGTTACGGCAACCGGCACCGAGACGCTGAACCTGTCCGGCGACGGCAATTTCTCGACCGTCTCCAACATCGAGAACTACGTCTTCGGCGACGACAGCACCAACGTCCGCACGATCACGATCGCCCAGGCCGGGGCCAGCGTCACCGCGACGTCGTCGACCGACGGGATCACCTTCGACGGCGGAGCGCTGACCCTGGCCGGGACACTCACCGGCGACGGCACGATCGCCGACACCCTGTCGCTGGAGGACAGCGCCAACATCGCCGGCGCCACGATCTCCGGCATCACGAACCTGACGCTGGCGGGGTCCGGCGCGGCGGTCACCATGACGGCGGCCCAACTCGCCGGCTTCGCCGGCACCGTCACGGCGGCCGGCACCAACACCGTCACCTTGACCAGCACCGGCGACGTCTCCGCCGCCAGCCTCGGCAATATCGAGGGGCTCACCACCGCGGCCGACCTCACGGCCCAGACCGTCACGCTGACCGCCGCCCAGGCAGTCGGCAAGACGCTGACCGCCGGCGACGCGGGAAGCGATCACTTCGTCATCACCGGCTCGGCCGGTAACCAGCTGGTCACCGGCAGCCTCGGCGCCGATTCGATCAGCGGCGGTGCCGGCAACGACACGCTGGTCGGCGGCGCCGGCGATGACAGCCTGGTCGGCGACGGCAACGACGACGTGATCTCCGGCGGTTCCGGCTTCGATACCCTGGTCGGCGGCGCCGGCGACGACGTCTTCACCGGTGCCGCCGCGGACCTCGACGGCGACGTGATCGGCGATTTCGCGGTCGGCGACAGCATCGTGGTGACCGGCGCCGATCTGTCGGCCCTGAACAACACGATCGCCAGCGGGACGATCGACTTCGGCGGCGGTCAAAGCCTGTCCCTGACCGGCATCACCGCGGCGAACGGGATCTTCAAGACCACCGTGAACGGCGGCGACACGACGATCACCCTCGGAACCGCCTCGTCGGGCGGCGGGGACAGCGGAGGTGGCAGCAGCGGCACGCTGGTGGTGAACGACACAAGCGGCAATTCGACCGGCGGTGCGCGCACGATCACCAACAACGGCACGACCTCCGGTTCGGCGGCGATCGTCCAGAACACCTCGAACAACGGCAATCTGGTGATCGCCACCCTGCCGGCATCGGTCAGCATCTCCTCCGACGGGCCGTCGACGGCGCAATCCGGCAGCGACGCCCAGACCACGCTCATCGGCGCCATCAACGCCCGCGGCTCGACCGGTACCATCAGCCTGGACACCGGCGCCCAGACCTTCCTGAACACCCTGGGGTCGACCACGCCGCTGGACATCCGCACCATCGTGCCGAGCTTCACCGGCGGGGTGTCGACCGACGACCCGATCGTGATCACCGGCAGCAGCGTCGGCAGTCAGTCCGAAGCGTTCGTGATCGACATGCGCTCGATCACCGGCCGTATGCTGCAGCTCGACAACATCGAGTTCGCTGCGATCATCGGCAACGCGACGGTGAACGGCGGGGCCGGCAACAACTACGCCGTCGGCGACGATGCCGACCAGTTCATCTCGCTCGGCGAGGGCGACGACACCCTCTACGGCGGGGCCGGCAACGACACCATCGGCTCCGGCAACGGCATCGACCACCTGTTCGGCAACGAGGGCGACGATAGGGTGTTCGGCGGCACCGACGCCGACATCGTCTACGGGAACCAGCAGAACGACGTGGTGTACGGCAACCAGGGCACGGACACCCTCTACGGCGGCCAGGACATGGACACGCTGTACGGCGGCCAGGACGGAGACCTCGTGTACGGCAACCGGGGCGACGACCTGGCCTACGGCAATCTCGGGGACGACACTCTGTATGGCGGCCAGGGCAACGACACGCTGTCGGGTGGTGCAGGCAACGACGTCCTAGTCGGCGGTGCCGGCAACGACCTGATCGTGACGGGCGGCGGCTCGGACACGGTGGCGGTCGCCGACGGCAGCGGCATCGACACGGTCTCGGACTTCGACGGGGCGTCCGGTGACCGCATCGAGATCGCCTCGAACATCAACGGCAGCGGCATCGACAGCTTCGCCGAACTGAAGGCGGTCGCCGTCGACGACGGCGATGGCAATGCCGCGATCTCGCTCGGCGGCGGCAACACCCTGGTCCTGACAGGCGTCAAGACATCCGACCTGCAATCCGACTGGTTCGCCTTTATCTGAGGCCGGGCGGAGGCGGCGGGGCTTGGTGGCCCGGTCGTCGGATTTCCGCTTGATTGCGCCATCCAGGCTCTGAGACTCGTCGCAGATTGGAACGCGTCGACATAAGGAGAGCGCATGTCGTGGCCGGGTCGGCTGGTCCTCGTGATCCTGGCGCTCGCAGCCTGGACGCAGGCGTCACCGTCATGGGCCACCCCGGTCGTCCGGGTGACCGGGGCCGAGATGTCGGTTCCGCTGGTGCCGCGCACGGCGCTGCTCGATCCCGCCGGCGCGCTGTCGGCTGAAGAGGCGGCGACGCGGCTGTCCGCTCCGGATGCCGCAGTCGAGAATCATGAGTACAGCCGCGGCTACATCCCCGACGTCCTGTGGGCGCGTATCGTCCTGGACGTCGACCCGGCGGCTGCCGGTCGCTGGTATCTCAGCCTGGAGCTTCCGAATTTCGACCGCCTGCAGGTGTTCACGGTGCCGGCGGACGGTGGTGTCCCGGTCCCGCTGGTCGCTCTCGGGGACCGGGTGCCGGCGGTGACCGACATCCGCACCCGTTTCCACATTGCACCAATGGGTCTCGAACCCGGACGGACCGTCCTGCTGGTGCGGGGCCGGACCGGCAGCACCATGACGCTGGCGCTCAAGCTGCGGAAGCTCAACCAGCTCCTCATCGACGAGCAGGGCTTCTTCGGGCTGCAGGCCTTCTATCTCGGGGTCTCCGCGATCCTGTTCTTCTCGGTCGCCGGCCTGTTCGCCTATACGCGGCAGCCGATCTACATGATCTACCTCGTCGGCCTCGTCTCGCATTCGATGATCTGGCTGCTGATCAACGGAACCGGCCCGGGCTATCTCTGGCCGGAGTTGGCCCGGCACGTGCACATCGATCCGCACTCCTGGGTGGCGATGAGCGTCGCCACAACCGCCGCCTTCGCCGCGAGCTTCCTGTCTACCGCCCGGGTTCCCGTCGTCGTGCCGCGAACCTTCTGGGGAGTGGCGGGTGTCAACCTGTTGCTGGCCTTCGTCTGCGCGGTCGTTCCCGCAGACCAGGTCTACTGGACCAGCCGCGTGGTCAGCGTGGTGGTTCTGCCGGCATCCGCCCTGCTGCCCGTCATGACAGGCATCGGCCTGTACCGTGGGGAGCCGGCGGCCCGGCCTCTGATGCTGACCTGGGTCGGCCTCATCTGCGCCGTCGTACTCGCGGTTCTCCGCGATCTCGGCATCATTCCCAACACCGCATTCACGCTGGCCGGCCCCCAGCTCGGGTCGGTGTTCGAGATGGTGATCTTCGCCTACATGCTGATCCGTCGCCTTGGGCAAATACAGGCGGAGAAGGAGAGGCTGCAGCGCAAGGCCCTGGTCGCCGCTCGCGAGCACGAGGCGGTTCTGGAGCGGCGGGTTGCCGACCGAACGGCAGAACTCGACGCTGCCAATGTCCGCCTGCGCGCGATCGTCACCTCCGCACCGTTTCCGCTGATCCTGGCCCGCCAGGTCGATGATCGGATCCTGTTCGTCAACCAGCGCACCTGCGACCTGGTCGGATTGCCGCGTGAATTGATCGTCGGCACCTCGGGTCGCGGCTGGTTCGCAGATCCGTCGGTATTCGACGCGATTCTGGGCGAGCTGGCGCTCCGGGACCGGATCGAGGATCGCGAGGTCGAGCTGCGGCGTCCCGACGGGACGCCGGTCTGGGCGCTGACCTCGATGGTGCGGATCGTCTACGACAGCGAGCCCGTCCGGCTCACCGCCCTCAAAGACATCACGCGGCTGAAGACCCTGGAGCAGGATCTGCGGCAGACTGCCGACCTGGAGGCAGCCGCGGCGGAGCGCGAGCGGAGTGCGCGCCGCTTGCAGCAGCAATTCGTGGCCATGGTCAGCCATGAGTTCCGCACGCCTCTGGCGATCATCGACGGGGCCGCCCAGAACATCCGAGCCAGCGACGACCGGGGGAAGGGGCGCCTGCGGAAGATCCGCGCAGCTGTCCAGCGCCTGTTGCGGATGATCGACACCTGCCTGATCGACGAGCGCGTCGACAGCGGGGTGATCGCCCTGAATCGCGAGACGGTCGATCTCGTCGAGCTTCTGCACGAGTCGGTCGATGTCGCTCGCGCGACTGCGCATGGGCATATCATCGATGTGATCCTGCCGGAGGGTCCGGCCGCGGTCTCGGCCGACCCGCGGCTCGCCGAGATCGCCATCAACAATCTGCTGGAGAATGCGGTGAAATACGCACCGCCGGATACGACCGTGACCGTCCGGCTCGAGACGGAGGCGAACGCGGTCACGGTGTGCGTCACCGATCAGGGCCCCGGTGTTCCGAAGGCGGACCGCGAGCGCGTCTTCGAAAAATATTACCGGGCCCGGAACACGGCAGGCACGGTCGGAGCCGGACTGGGGCTGTATCTGGTGCGCGCCATCATGACGGCTCACGGCGGTTCGGTGACGTGTGCGCCCGGCCCGGCGCGCGGTGGCAGGTTCGTGCTCCGTTTCCCACGGTCGCATGACGCCATTCCGGCGCGCGTCGATGTCGCAGCGGTGGCCGAATGAGGCAGGTCGCCCCCCTCTCCGTGATCACGGCCGCCCTCGGCGCTGCGAGCAGCAAGCTGGCTGCCATCGGGGCGGCACGGACGATGGAGGCATGACGATGGCGCCGGACGCTGACGCCGATGCGATAGACGTGGTGGTCGTCGAGGACGACGAGGACCTGCGCGACGAGGTCTTGGATTTTCTGAGCGACCGCGGCGTGCGGGTGCGTGGCGTCGGTTCCGGCGCGATGCTGGAGCGAGCGCTGCAGGAACGCCCGGCGGACGCCGTCGTTCTCGACCTCGCGCTGCCGGGCGAGGACGGCATCGTAATCGCCCGGCGCCTCAGGGCGCGTGGCGATGGCTTGGCCATCATAATGATGACGGCGCGCACGGGGGTCGAGGAGCGCGTGCTCGGCTACGAGACGGGAGCGGACGTATACTTGGTGAAACCTGTCGATTATCCCGAGCTCATGGCCGCGATCCGGGCGACCGTGCGACGGCGACGCCCCGACCGAGACGATACCGCCGCTCCGCCGCTCGCCTGGACTCTCGACCTCGGCACATGGCATCTCGAAGCACCCTCCGGTGCCGCGGTGGAGTTGACCAGAGCCGAGATGCAGGTCCTCGAGATGCTGGCCGGGGAGCTGGGCCAGCCAGTGGCGCGCGAGGCTATCGCCCGCCATATGGGCAAGTCGCCCGATGCCGGTGATCACCGGTATATCGATGCCATCATCAGCCGCCTGAGGCGCAAGATCATCGGCACCCTCGGATGGGACCCGCCGATTCGCACCGCGCATACCAAAGGCTACCACTTCGCCGGCGTCATCGAGCGCCGGGGACACCCGAAATCGCGGGAACGACCTTCATGAGAGATGCGGATTCCGCGGAAGGGAACATCGGGGGAAGGGAACATCGGGGCGAACGACCACGTTATCCAGGTCCGTCCGAGCCCCACGTTTACGACGTGTCGATTGTGCCGGGATCGGCAGCCGATGTCGACTCACCCGGCCGGATGCCGCTCCAGCAGCGCCCGCGTCGCCGCGTACACCCGCCGCGCCCGCTCTTCCGGTGGCAGGGCGGTGCCCATCGGCACCTCGGCCGACAGTGCCGCATCGGCCGGCAGTTCCGTCATCAGCGCGTCGAGGCCGAGCACGCCCTCGCCCGGCGGCAGCCGGCCGGAGCGGGCCTCGGCGATGATCGCGGCGGTGCCGACGGGGGGGGTGGCGACGGCGTCGCACAGCTGCACGCTGCGGAGCAGGCCGGGCGGCACGGCGCGCAGGTCGACCGGGCTGCCGCCGGTGCGGAACAGGTGCAGGGCGTCGACCAGCACGCCGGCGTCGGGGCGGCCGGCGGCGGTCACCACCTCGAGCGCGTCGGCCAGCCGGCGCACCGCGCGCCAGGCCATCCACTCCAGGTCGACGCCGATGCCGAAGCCGGATGCCAGGTCGCAGAGCTCGGCGAAGCGGGCGGTCAGCCGGCCGCGGTCGGGCTCGTCGGCGCACACGCTCAGGCGCCGGGCGCCGAGTCCGGCGGCGGATTCCAGCACCGGCGCCAGCGCCCCCGGGTCGAAGCCCGGGGCGATGGTGGCGATCTCGATGTCGTGCACGGCGATGCCCTCGCCGTCGAGGCGCCGGCGCATCTCGGCCATGGCGGCACTGCCGGCCGGGATCGAATAGACCGGGCTGCCGGGTGCCGCCTGGACCAGGCGGATGCCGATCGCGGCGTAGCCGGTGCGGCGGGCGAGCGGCACCAGGTCCTGCGGCGCCACGTCCAGGACGGTGAAATGCGCAAGGCCGAGCGGGCGGGGCGGGGAGGGGGCCATGGGCGTCACTCCTGGGGGGTGGGCGCCCAGCATAGCCCGGGGCGCGGTCGCCGCACGCCCTGTTCCGCACCTGTTACGCGCCTGTTACGTGCCTGTTCCGCACCTGTTACGGCGCAGAAAATTCCCTGCTGTTTGCGCGCGTTCCGCGGCCGTTTCCGGCGCTGCCGGCGGTGCCCGCCCCTGCGCCGCGGGCGATGCAGGGGGCTGCAACACATTGCGATCACGCCGTTTTTGTCGCTGTGGCACGCCGCGCGGCGGGACCGCGAAGGGACGCGGCGATGCGCGGACCCGCGATGCGCCGGACGCGATTTTCCCTGTATTGTCCCTGTTTCTGCCTCGGCATGGCCCGCCGCCCGGCTGGCGCCGCCGCCGCCGGTCGACTAAGACCGGGAGCCCGCGCCGCTGCGTTCCGCGGTCGCCGTTTCGAGACCCGCTGATGACCCCGATGCACGTTGCGGCCCTGCTGGTGGTGCTGACTGCCGTCTTCGCCGCCCTGAACCACCATCTGCTGCGGCTGCCGACCTCGATCGGCCTGGTCATCATCGCGCTCGCCGCGTCGCTCGCCACCATGGCGGCCGACGCGCTGATCCCCGGCCTCGGCGGCACCGCGATGATCCGCGGCGTGGTCGCCGGCATCGACTTCAACCAGACCCTGATGGAGGGGATGCTCGGCTTCCTGCTGTTCGCCGGCGCCCTGCAGGTCGACCTCGACGACCTGAAATCGGAGCGCTGGCTGATCGGCTTCATGGCCAGCCTCGGGGTTTTGCTGTCGACCCTGCTGGTCGGGCTCGGCTACGCCTGGATGGCCGGGGTGCCGGTGCTGGCGGCGCTGGTGTTCGGGGCGCTGATCAGCCCGACCGACCCGGTGGCGGTGCTCGGCATCCTGAAGTCGGTGAAGGTGCCGAAGGCGCTGGAGATCAAGATCGCCGGCGAGTCGCTGTTCAACGACGGTGTCGCGGTGGTGGTGTTCGCGGTGCTGGTGGCGGTGGCGTTCCCGGCCACCGGTGCGGCGCCGCCGACCGCGGCCGGCGTGGCGCTGCTGTTCGTGCAGGAGGCGGCCGGCGGCGTGCTGCTCGGCGGCGGGCTCGGCTGGCTGACCTACCTGGTGCTGAAGCGCACCGACGACTACGTGGTCGAGGTGCTGCTGACCCTGGCGCTGGCGATGGGCGGCTACGGCCTGGCGCACGAGCTGCACGTCAGCGGGCCGCTGGCCATGGTGGTCGCCGGGCTGTTCATCGGCAACCACGGCGTCAGCTTCGGGATGAGCGAGCGCAGCGCCGCCCACGTCACCGACTTCTGGCACCTGGTCGACGAGATCCTGAACGCCGTGCTGTTCCTGCTGATCGGCATCGAGGTGTTCGCCATCCCGTTCGGCGAAAAGGCGCTGCTGCCGGCGCTGGCCACCGTGCCGCTGGTGCTGCTGGCCCGCTTCGGCGCGGTGCTGCTGCCGGTCAGCGTCATGCGGCTGCGCCGCGAGTTCACCCGCGGCGCGGTCACGGTGATGACCTGGGGCGGGCTGCGCGGCGGTGTCTCGGTGGCGCTGGCGCTGTCGCTGCCCGACAGCGAGTGGAAGCCGGCGATCCTGACCGCGACCTATGTGGTGGTGGTGTTCTCCATCGTGATCCAGGGGCTGACCGTCGGGCCGCTGATCCGGCGGGTGGTGCGGTGAGGGGGGTGGTGCGGTGAGGGCGGTCGCCGCCCACCGGGTGTTCTTCCCGGCCGCGGCACTCCACGGTGCCGTGGCGATCGGGCTGTGGGCGCTGCCGCCGGAGCCGGTGATGCCGGCGGCCTGGCATGTCCACGAACTGGTGTTCGGCTATGCCGTGGCGGTCGTCGCCGGGTTCCTGCTGACCAAGGCGAGCGGGCTGGAGATCCTCGCAGCACTCGCGGTGTGGGGGCTGGCGCGGCTGGCCTGGCTGGTCCCGGATACACCCGACGTGCTGCGGGCGGTGCTGACGGTGGCCGCGACGGCCGGCATCGTCGGCCTCGCCGCCCGCGGCCTGCTGCGCGGCATCAAGCGCGGCCAGAACGCGACCTTCCCGGTGCTGCTGCCGGCGCTGGCGGTCTGCGATGCCGCGAGCCAGGCCGGCCTGCTGCTGGGGCGGCACGGGCTCGCCCGCTCGGCGGCCGAGACCGGCCTGCTGCTGGTGGTCCTGCTGATCCTGGTCATGGGTGGCCGGATCGCCGGTGCAGCACTTTCCGGCCTCGCCCAGCGCGCCGGCGGGGCGCGGATCCCGCCGCAGCCGCGCGCCGAGCCGCTGCTGGCGGCGGCACTGGGGCTGGTCGCGGTGGCGACGGCGCTCGGCGCGCCCCTGCTGCTGGCCGCCTCGACCTGGGCCGCCGCCGCCGTCATCGCCTACCGGATCGCCGGCTGGCGCGCGGCGATGCCGATCGCCGGCGTCGACCTGCGGGCGCTGGTCGCTTCGCAGGCCTTCATCGCAATCGGGTTCGCCGGCATGGGGGCCGGCGCGTGGCAGCCGCCCTGGCCGGCCACGGCACCATTGCACCTCGTGGCGATCGGCGGGATCGGCATCGCCACCGTGGTGATGATGCTGAAGACCCACGCCCAGCGCGACCGCCAGCTCCTGCCGGGCGGCCTGGTCGCGGCGGCGGCGCTGCTGCTGGCGGCGGCGGCGGTCGGCCGGGCGCTCGGCTACCTCGCCCCGGAGACGGCTTATCCGCTGGCGGGGGCGGCCTGGATCGCGGCGATGTCGGTGTGCCTCGCCGGCATGCTGCGGCACCGGGCGCGATAACGGCGCCGCGCTTTCACTCCGAAGGGGAGGCGCCCAGGCGGGAGAAGCGTTGCGTGAGATCGGTCGAAGTCGTGCTCAGTCGCCCGGCCCCGACCCCGCCTCGAGCGCCTCGATGCGGCGTCCCAGGCGGGCGATGCGCGCTACCGCGTGCGACAGCGCGTCCTGCACGGCGGCCTGCAGGTGTTCGTCCGCGGCTGCGAGGTATGCGGTCTCCAGCTGCTCGCTCAGCCGCTCCAGCGGCCGCTGCGCCGCCAGCAGCAGGGCCACCGGCGATCCGGCCGTGCATTCCTCGGCGGTGCATTGCCCGGACACCGGCACCGAGCTGCGGGCGCCGGCTTCCTCCGCCAGATGGTCGAGCAGCACGGCACCGGCCGGGTCGCCGGCGGCGCGAAGCCTGACCGCCAGCAGGCGGTGGCAGGCGGCGATCCCGGCCTCGGCGGCGGCGATAACCTCCGCCAGGCGTTCCGGCGAGTCGATCGGCTCGGCGTCCGGCACGGCTGCGGCCGCCCGCTGCCGCCGCCAAGCGGCACGGCGCCAGGTGCGCAGCAGGGCGGCGTGGCGTAGCTCCTCGCGGGCCAGGGCCTCGGCCTCGCGGGCGATCGTCGCGTCGTCGGCGGCGGCCGACAGATACGCGTAGAAGGCGAAGGCGCGCTGCTCGTTGTCGACGGCGATGGCGTAGGCCCGGTACGGCGTCAGCAGGGCGCTGCCGGCCACCTCGTCCCAGGATTCCGCCAGATCGACGGGCAGCCGCCAGCGGAAGCGGTCGTCGGCCGGGACCGGCTGGCCGAGGCGGCCGGCCCAGCCTTCCACCGCCGCCACATGCGCGTCCTCCTCGCGGGCCATCGCCGCGAAGGCCTCGGCGGTTGCCGGCTCGCCGCGCCGCCGCATCTCGTCGGCCAGCCGGCGATAGCAGCGGATCGCCTCGGTCTCCACCGTGTGGGCGATGCCGACCAGCTCGGCGAGCGTTTCGACGCGGGTCGGCGGCTCGGTGCTCAGACGTGCCATGGCCGTGCCCTTCCGATCTCCACCGAAGCGTGCGTAGTATAGTCGCTCGACGGACGTGTCGCGAATTTGCTCTCGCGCAACAAGGCTGCAGATCCCCCGCACTAGGTTGCCCCGGCCGTCCCCGTCCGCCGATGACGCGCAAGGACCCGGAGCAGAAATGCCGAACGAGTTCGGACTCGATCCATTCGACGTCGCCCGCCGTGGCCTGGGCCGGTGCGTCGCTTTTGCCGTGCTGTCGCTGGTCCTCGTCCTTGCGGCGCCCTCCAGCGGCCGGGCGGCATCGCCGCTGGCGCAGTTCCTCGCACAGGTCGGGGCCGGCGAGCTGGTTCCCGGCGCGGACAGCTTCGCCGCGCCGGAAGGCGCGCCGCCGATGGCGGCGGCGCTGCGCGACGGCAAGGTCGTCGGCCACGCCTACCTGACCTCCGACGTGGTCAACACCGCGGGCTATTCCGGCAAGCCGATCCACACCCTGGTCGGCCTCGACCCGGAGGGCACGATCGTCGGCGCGAAACTGGTGGAGCACCACGAGCCGATCGTCCTGATCGGCATTCCGGAGCAGCGGATCGAGACCTACATCGCCGGCATCGTCGGCTTTAATCCCCTGCAGGCAGCACAGCGCGGCCAGACGGCGCCCGAGGTCGACATCGTGTCGGGTGCCACCGTCACCGTGCTGGTGATCGGCGACACCATCATCCGGTCGGCCGGGCGGATGGCGCCGCGGGTCGTCGGCGGAGCGCCCGCGGCGGTCGCCGCCGAGCCGCGGCGGGTGGTCGACCCCGAAGGCGGCCGGGTCACCGACTGGCTGACCCTGCTCGGCAATGGTGCTGTCCGGCGGTTGCAGGTCAGCGTCGGCGACGTGAACCAGGCCTTCGGACGCTCGGGCAACCGCAAGGCGGCCGAGCGGCCGGAGAAGGGCGAGCCCGGCGAGACCTTCATCGACCTGTATGTGGCGCTGGTCTCGCAGCCGGCGATCGGCCGCAGCCTGTTGGGCGATGCCGCATTCGAGCGGCTGCGCGAGCGCCTGGGTCCGGACGGCGCGGCGATCCTGGTGATGGGCGAGGGGCGCTACTCCTTCAAGGGCTCCGGCTATGTGCGGGGCGGCATCTTCGACCGCATCGAGGTGACCCAGGGCAGCGAGACCATCCGGTTCCGCGACAAGCAGCACGAGCGCCTCGGCGACCTCGCCGCCGACGGCGCGCCGGATTTCAAGGAGATCGCGCTGTTCCGGGTCCCGGCCGAAGTGCAGTTCGAGCCGGCGGAGACCTGGACGCTGCGGCTGCTGGCGCAGCGCGCCACCGGTGCGCTGGACAAGGCCTTCACCAGCTTCGCCCTCGACTACCGGCTGCCTGGGCTGTACGCCCGCAGCATCGCTCCCGTCGCTTCCGCCGCCGCTGCGCCGGTGCCGTCCGCCGCACCGCCGATCGAGGAGGAGACGCCGCTGTGGCAGCGGATCTGGCGCAGCAAGACCGTCTCGATCGCCGTGCTCGGCGTCATGCTGACGGTGCTGACCGGGATCTTCTTCTTCCAGGACATCCTGGTGAAGCACGAGAAGCTGTTCGACCGGGTGCGGCTCGGATACCTCGTGGTCACGCTGTTCTGGCTCGGCTGGGTGGCGCAGGCGCAGCTGTCGGTCGTCAACGTGCTGGCCTTCGCCAACTCGCTGCGCACCGACTTCCAGTGGTCGTATTTCCTGGTCGACCCGCTGATCTTCATCCTGTGGTTCTCGGTCGCCGCGGCGCTGCTGTTCTGGGGCCGCGGCCCGTTCTGCGGCTGGCTGTGCCCGTTCGGCGCCCTGCAGGAACTCGCCAACCGCCTCGCCAAGCTGCTGAAGGTGCCGCAGATCGTCGTCCCGTGGGGGTTGCACGAGCGGCTGTGGCCGGTGAAGTACATCATCTTCCTGGTGCTGTTCGGCGTGTCGCTGAGTTCGCTGGCCTTCGCCGAGCGGCTGGCCGAGATCGAGCCGTTCAAGACCGCGATCATCCTGCGGTTCATGCGCGAATGGTGGTTCGTCGCCTTCGCCCTGGTCCTGGTCGGCGCCGGGCTGTTCGTCGAGCGGTTCTTCTGCCGCTACCTCTGCCCGCTCGGCGCGGCGCTGGCGATCCCGGGCCGCATGCGGATGTTCGACTGGCTGAAGCGCTACCGCGAATGCGGCAACCCCTGCATGCGCTGCTTCAACGAATGCCCGGTCGGGGCCATCCACCCCGAGGGTCACATCAACCCCAACGAATGCATCTCCTGCCTGCATTGCCAGGTCCTGTACCACCACGACCGCAAATGCCCGGTGGTGATCCAGAAGCGCCTGAAGCGGGAGAAGCGGGCGGCCATGGCGTCACCCAGTCTGGGTGGGCCAAGCCTGGGGGGACCGCCGCCGGCGGCCGCCTCCATTTCCTCGTCGACCACCACCGCCCTCTGAAAGGGGATCCGACATGACGAAGACGACAGACGAGCCATCGGGCGTCAGCCGACGCGGCCTGCTCGGCACCACCGCGAAGGCGGCGACGCTGGCGGGTCTCGCCGGCGCCGCCGGCTTTGCGGGCGGCGCGCTGCTGCGGCCCGGCTCCGCGAGCGCCGCTTCGGCGAAGGGGACCGTCGGTCCCGGCGAGCTCGACGAGTACTACGTGTTCTTCTCCAGCGGCCAGTGCGGCGAGATGCGGATCGTCGGCCTGCCGTCGATGCGCGAGCTGATGCGGGTGCCGGTGTTCAACCGCTGCAGCGCCACCGGCTGGGGCCACACCAACGAGAGCAAGAAGATCCTGACCGAGGGGCTGACCCCGGAGACCCGGGAGTTCCTGAAGAGCCGCGGCGAGGTCTACCTGAACGGCGACCTGCACCACCCGCACATGTCGTTCACCGACGGCACCTATGACGGCCGCTACGTGTTCATGAACGACAAGGCGAACTCGCGGGTCGCCCGTGTGCGCTGCGACGTCATGAAATGCGACAAGATCATCGAGATCCCGAACATGCAGGCGGTGCACGGCCTGCGGGTGCAGAAGTATCCGCGCACCGGCTACGTCTTCGCCAACGGCGAGGACAGCATCCCGATCCCGAACGACGGCAAGATCCTCGACGACCCGAAGCAGTACCACAGCGTGTTCACCGCGATCGACGGCGACACCATGAAGATCGCCTGGCAGGTGATGGTCGACGGCAACCTCGACAACGTCGACGCCGACTACCAGGGCAAATACGCGTTCTCGAGCTGCTACAACTCCGAGGGCGGGGTGACGCTGGCGGAGATGACCGCGGCCGAGCAGGACTGGGTCGTGATCTTCAATCTCGCGCGCATCGAAGCGGCGGTGAAGAAGGGCGACTTCAAGGAGTTCAACGGCGTCCCGATCGTCGACGGCCGCAAGGGCTCGCCCTACACCCGCTACGTGCCGATCCCGAACAGCCCGCACGGCATCAACACCGCCCCCGACGGCATCCACGTCGTGGTCAACGGCAAGCTGTCGCCGACCGTCAGCGTCATGGACGTGCGCCGGTTCGACGACCTGTTCGCCGACAAGATCGAGCCGCGCGGCGTCATCGTCGCCGAGCCGGAGCTGGGTCTGGGGCCGCTTCACACCGCCTATGACGGCCGCGGCAACGCCTACACGACGCTGTTCATCGACAGCCAGATCTGCAAGTGGAGCCTTGAGAAGGCGATCCGCAAATTCAAGGGCGAGGACGTCGACCCGATCATCCAGAAGCTCGACGTGCACTACCAGCCGGGCCACAACCACAGCTCCATGGGCCAGACCAAGGAGGCCGATGGAAAGTGGCTGATCTCGCTGAACAAGTTCTCCAAGGACCGGTTCCTGAACGTCGGCCCGCTGAAGCCCGAATGCGACCAGCTGATCGACATCTCCGGCGACGAGATGAAGCTGGTGCATGACGGCCCGAGCTTCGCCGAACCGCACGACGCCACCATCGTGCACCGCTCCAAGGTAAACCCGGTGCATGTCTGGGACCGTAACGACCCGATGTTCGAGGATGCCCGGAAGCAGGCGGCGGCCGACGGCGTGGTGCTGGAGGAGGCGGCGACCGTCATCCGCGACGGCAACAAGGTGCGGGTCTACATGTTCTCGGTCGCACCGGCCTTCAGCCTGGAGAGCTTCACCGTGAAGCAGGGCGACGAGGTCACCGTCTACGTCACCAACATCGACGACGTCGAGGACCTGACGCACGGCTTCACCATGCTGAACCACGGCGTCGCCATGGAGGTGGCACCGCAAGCGACCGCCTCGATCACCTTCATCGCCGACCGGCCGGGCGTGCACTGGTACTACTGCCAGTGGTTCTGCCACGCCCTGCACATGGAGATGAAGGGCCGCATGCTGGTCGAGCCGCGGGCGGTCTGATCCGATGCGACCGGACCTGACGAGGCTGCGAAGGCTTCTCGTCGGGGCGATGCTGGCGACCGCCGCGGCTTCGGCCGCGGCGGCACCGGTGGTCGCCGCCGAGCACAACGTCGCGGCCGGTGCCGGCCTGGCGGCGGCAATCGCTGCCGCGTCGGCCGGTGACGTGCTGCGGCTGGCGCCGGGGCGGCATGCCGGGCCGGTGGCCATCGACAGGAGGCTGTCGCTGATCGGCGAGACCGGCGCCATCCTGGAGGGGACCGGCAACGGCAGCGTCGTCACCGTGACGGCGCCGGACGTCCGGATCGAGGGCCTGACGATCCGCGGCTCCGGGATAGACGTACCCGGGATGGACTCCGCGATCCTGGTCATGCGGACCGCGGAGCGGGCGACCGTCATCGGCAACCGGCTCGAGGACAACCTGTTCGGCGTCTACCTGCACGGCGCCGCCGGATCGCGGGTCGAGGGCAACGTCATCCGCGGCCGCCGCGACCTGCGCACGGCGGAGGCCGGCAACGGCGTCTCGATCTGGAACGCCCCGGGTGCGGCGGTGGTCGGCAACGACATCCGCCACGGCCGCGACGGCATCTTCGTGAACACCAGCCGCAAGAACGTCTTCGAAGGCAACAGCTTCGCCGACCTCAGATTCGCCATCCACTACATGTACACCCATGACAGCCGGATCGTCGGCAACCGCTCGCAGGGCAACCACGTCGCCTGGGCGCTGATGTATTCCGACCGCCTGGTCGTGCGCGACAACGTCAGCGACGGCGACCGCGACCACGGGCTGCTGATGAACTTCGTGAAGTCGTCGGAGATCGTCGGCAACACGGTGCGCGCCGGCTCCGGCAAGTGCCTGTTCATCTACAACGCCCACCTGAACCGGCTGGAGGGCAACCGCTTCGAGGGCTGCCCGATCGGCATCCATTTCACCGCCGGCTCGGAGCGCAACCGGGTCGCCGGCAACGCCTTCGTCGGCAACCAGACCCAGGTGAAGTATGTCGGCACCCGCCGGGTGGAATGGGCGCACGCCGGCCGCGGCAACTACTGGAGCGACAACCCGGCCTTCGATCTCGACGGCGACGGCATCGCCGACCGCGAGTACCGCCCCAACGATATCGTCGACGACCTGCTGTGGCGCCACCCGCAGGCCAAGCTGCTGATCAACAGCCCGGCGGTGACGGTCCTGCGCTTCGCCCAGGGCCGCCTGCCGGCCCTGTTCCCGGGCGGCGTGGTCGACACCGCCCCGCTGATGGCGCCACCCGAGATGGGAAAGACCCGGCCATGACACCGAGCATCGTCCTCGACGGCGTCAGCCGTCGCTATGGCGGCGTGACCGCGCTGGAGAGCGCCAAATTCCAGGCGGAGGCCGGCGAGACCGTCGCGCTGGTCGGCCACAACGGCGCCGGCAAGACCACGCTCATGAAGCTGGTGCTCGGCCTGATCCGCCCGTCCGACGGCACGGTGCGGGTCCTGGGCGAGGATCCGGCCGGCCGGCACGGTGCGCGGGTGCGCAGCCGGATCGGCTTCCTGCCGGAGAGCGTTGCGTTCCACGCCGCCATGACCGGGACCGAGCTGCTGGCGTTCTACGCCCGGCTGAAGGGCGCGCCGCGCGCCGCCAACGCCGAGCTGCTGCAGCGCGTCGGCCTCGCCGGGGCCGCCGGCCGCCGGGTCGGCACCTACTCCAAGGGCATGCGGCAGCGCCTGGCGCTCGCCCAGGCGCTGATCGGCGAACCGGGCATCCTGCTGCTCGACGAGCCGACCTCCGGCCTCGACCCGGAGTCGCGCCACCAGGTCTATGAGACGATCGACGCGCTGCGCAGCCGCGGCGCGCTGATCCTGGTGTCGACCCATGCCCTGGCCGAGATCGAGCGCCAGGTCGACCGGGTGGTGATGCTGCATCGCGGCCGTGTGGTCGCCGACGGCGACGTGCCCTCCCTGCGCCGCCAGGTGCCGATGCCGCTGCGCGTCCGCCTGCGGGTCAGGCATTGCACCACCCAGCGCGTGCTCGACCGGATCGAGGGGGCCGAGGTGCTCGACCGCGGCGAGGAACACCTGCTGCTGGCGGTGATGCCGGAACGGCGCGCCGACCTGATCCACGCCATCGACGGCCTGCGCGAGGTGATCGAGGAGGTCGAGATCGAGAGCCCCGGCCTGGAGACCCTGTACCGCCACCTGACCCGGGGAGACGCGGCATGAACGCGCTGATGGCGATTGCCGGCCAGGAGGTCCGCGCCGGCCTGCGCAACCGCTGGGTCGCGGCGACCACCCTGATCCTGGCCGCGCTGGCGCTCAGCCTGGTGCTGCTCGGCAGTGCGCCGACCGGCACCGTCGGGGCGTCGCCGGTCGCCGTGGTGGTGGTCAGCCTGGCCAGTCTGACGATCTTCCTGCTGCCGCTGCTGGCGCTGCTGCTGTCGTTCGACGCCATCGTCGGCGAGGCCGAGCGCGGCACCCTGCTGCTGCTGCTCGCCTACCCGGTCGCGCGTTGGCAGGTGGTGCTGGGCAAGTTCCTCGGGCACGCCGCGATCCTCGGCCTCGCAACGGTGGTCGGCTACGGTGCGGCGGGCGCGCTGCTGGCGTTCACCGGTGCAGCCGACGCCGAGGCCTGGACGGCGTTCGCCGTGCTGATCGGCACCTCGGTGCTGCTGGGCATGGCCTTCGTGGCGCTCGGCAGCCTCGCCAGCATCGTGGTGCGCGAGCGGCCGACCGCCGCCGGCCTCGCCGTCGGGCTCTGGCTGGTCTTCGTCCTGCTCTACGACGCCGCACTCCTGGGGCTGCTGGTGCTTGACCAGGGCGCGACGGTGTCGGGCGGCGTGCTCGACGCTCTGCTGCTGCTCAACCCGGCCGACGTGTACCGGCTGATCAACCTGACCGGCGATGGTGCCGCCGCATTGCTGGCCGGGATGAGCGCGCCGGGCGAGGCCGGTGCGATCCCGGTCGCCGCCCTCTATGCGGCACTCGCCGCATGGATCGTGCTGCCGCTCGGCGCCGGCGTTCTGGTGTTCAACAGGAGGCATCCATGAAGCGTCCGCGAATGCTGCTGCTGGCCCTGCTGGTCGGCATCGCGCTGTCGGGTTGTGGCGAGGAGGCCGGCGTCGCCCGGCTGCCGCCGCCACAGGAGCCGGGTGCCGCCGCCGTCGGCTACTACTGCGGCATGGCCGTCGCCGAGCATCCGGGCCCCAAGGGTCAGGTGTTCCTGGCCGGCCAGCCGGATCCGCTCTGGTTCAGCTCGGTGCGCGACACCCTGGCCTTCAGCATCCTGCCCGGCGAGCCGCGGACGGTCGCGGCACTCTACGTCAACGACATGGGCCGCTCGGCGGACGGCAGGTCGCCGGCGCCGGGGGCCTGGGTGCTGGCCGGCGACGCCGTGTTCGTTGCCGGGGGTGCCGCCGTCGGCGGGATGGGCGCGCAGGAGGTGGTGCCGTTCGCCGACCGGGCGGCGGCGGAGCGCTTCCGGACCGTCCATGGCGGCGAGATCTACCGCTTCGGCGAGGTGCCGGAGCATCTCGTCCTCGGTGCCGACGGCGGCCTGGCGGCGGCTCCGGCCGGCTCCCCTGCGCGGAAGGACGAGGCAGATGCCCACGCGAAGCACTGAGGCGGCCGGTGGATCGCTGGGGCGCCGGCGGTTCATCGCCATCGCCGCGGCGTTTGCCGGTGCCGGCCTGGCGCCGGGCGGCGCGAAGGCGGCCGGCGAGCTGCATCACTGGAACGGCGTGGCACTCGGCGCCACGGCATCGATCCAGCTGCTGCACCCGGACCCGGCCGAGGCGCGGCGGATCATCGATGCCGCGGTGCTGGAGATCGAGCGCCTGGAGGCGATCTTCAGCCTGTACCGGGCGGACTCCGCGGTGACGGCGCTGAACCGGACGGGGCGGCTGGCGGCGCCGCCGCTGGAGCTGGTCGAGCTGCTGGCACTGGCGCGCGAGGTGAGCCGCGCCAGCGGTGGCGCCTTCGACGTGACCGTGCAGCCGCTCTGGCTGCGCTACCGCGACCACTTCGCGGCGGCCGGCGAGGCACCGGGCGCGCCCGACGTCTCCGATCTGCTGCCGCTCGTCGACTGGCGTGGCGTCGGCCTGGAGGCGGGGCTGATTGAACTCGGCCGGCCCGGTATGGCGATCACCCTGAACGGCATCGCCCAGGGCTATGTCACCGACCGGGTGGCCGAGCTGCTGCGGCGCAACGGCGTCGACGACGTGCTGCTCGACCTCGGCGAGGCGCGTGGGCTCGGGCAGGGACCCGACGGCCGGCCGTGGCGGATCGGCATCGCCGACCCGGCAGACCCGGCGCGGGTCCTCGCACGCCTCGATGGTAGCGGCAGTGCGGTGGCGACCTCGGGCGGCTACGGCAGCGTATTCGACCATGACCGCCGGTTCGGCCATCTGATCGACCCGCGCGATGGGCGCACCGCCCCGGTGCTGCGCGGCACCACGGTGGTGGCCGGCGACGCCGCGCTGGCCGACGCCTGGTCGACCGCCTTCGCGCTGATGGGCGTGGACGAGGTTCGAAGCGTTGCCTCGGCGATCGGCGGGCTCGGCGTCTACCTGTCGACCTCCGGCGAGGTGACTCGGTTGGTGTGAGGCAGTCCGGCCCCGTTTCCCAAGCGTCCCGGTGATGAATCGGCGCGTCTAGAACGCCTTGAGCAGTCTCGTCGTCTCCGGGTCCATGAAGCCCGCGACCGTCGCGTCGGTCTCCAGGGCGAGTGCGCGGTGCAGGTTCGAAGCGGCGGTCGCGTTGAGGGTACGCTTCATCGCGCGCACGGACAGGGTCGGGAGACCCGCCAGCTGGCGCGCTACGGCGCGGGCCTCGTCGAGGAGCGTCGCATCGGGCACCACCCGCCAGGCGACGCCGAGTTCGCCGAGCTCCGCGGCGCCATAGCGCCGGCCGAGGAACAGCATCTCGCGGGCCTTGTTCAGGCCGACCATCGCCGGCAGCAGCGCGGTCACTGCCCCGGTCACGAACAGGTTGAGCGACACCTCGGGGAAGAAGGCGCGCGCGCTCTCGGCCCAGATCGGGAAGTCGCAGTTGATCGCCCATTCGAAGCCGCCGCCGACCGCCCAGCCGTTGATCGCCCCGACCACCGGCTTGGGTCCGAGCGAGATGGCGCGGGTCGCGCGCTGGATCGCCTCCACGAGGTTGCGCGCGGCCTCCTCGCTGTCCGGGTGCACGTGGTCACGGCGATCGTCGCCGGCGCAGAAGGCCCGGCCCTCGCCGGTGAAGATGATCGCGCGCGTCGCTGCATCGGCGTTGGCATCCTCGAAGGCGCGGGCTACGTCGTCGATCAGCCGCCGGTTCATGGCGTTGAGCCTGTCCGGCCGATTCAGGCTGATGCGCCGGACGGCGCCGTCCTCCAGCGTGCTGAGCACGGTGTCGTAGCTGAGGTCGGTCATCGGTCGCTCCTGATCACGCGGCTGGTCTTGCCCTCGGTCACCGGGAACGCCCCCGGCGGCAGCACCGTGACCTGAGCCGTGGCTCCCAGCCGCGATTTTATGGCTGCGGCGACCGCCTCGGCCAGGCCGGAGGCATCGGGCGCATCGCGCGCGCGCTCCACCTGCACCGGCAGCCGGTCGTAGGGCGGCGGGCCATCGAGCACGATGCGGTAGTCCCCGGTCAGCCCGGGCATCTCGCTCAGCACGGCCGCCACCATGGTGGGGAACAGGTTCAACCCGCGCACCACCACCATGTCGTCGCTGCGCCCGACCACCCGGAACCGGAACCCGGTGCGTCCGCATCGGCACGGCTCGGTCGCGTCCACCGCGATGATGTCGCCGGTTCGGAACCGCACCAGGGGCTGGCAGTCGCGCAGGAGATGCGTCAGCACCAGTTCACCCTGGCTCCCGGCCTGCAGCGGCAGCGGCTCGCCGTACTCGGGATCGATCAACTCGGGCCACAGCACGTCGGCGGCCATGAAATGCAGCCGATAGTCGTCTTCGCACTGCGCGCCGAAGTTCGAAAGCACGTCGGACACGCCGTAGTTGGCATTGCGCGGCTCCATGCCCCAGGTCGCCCGGATCCGTTCGCGCAGCGCCGGGTCGTCCAGCCCGGCCTCGCCGCCGAACAGGCCGAGCCTGAGGCCGAGGTCCCGCGGGCGGATATCGGGAAACCGCTCGGCCAGCACCCGCTCGAGAACCGCGGGGTAGGACGGGGTGCAGGAGATCGCGGTGATGCCGACCTCGCGTATGGTGCGGATCAGCAGCTCCGTATTGCCGACCCCGAAGGGCACCACCAGCGCGCCGGTCGCCTCCAGCGTCATGTGGTCGGTCACGCCACCCATCCACATCTGGTAGTTCAGGCAATGCACCACGGTGTGGCCGGGTCCAAGTCCGGCTGCTCGATGACATCGTCCGCCGACAGTCTCGGTGATGCGGCAATCGCGCGCCGACAGGGCGAGGTTCATCGCCTGCCCGGTGGTCCCGGACGTGCGGTGCAGCCGGACGGCCGCGGTGCGCGGCGCCGCCAGATAGTCGCCGAACGGCGGGTGGGCGCTCTGCGACGACCGGAGTTGGGCCTTGTCCGACAGTGGCAGCGTGCCGAGGTCGCGGAGATCCTCCGGCGGCTTCCGGCCATCCCAGAGGGCTCGGTAGAAACCCGATGTCTCCTGAACATGCCGTGCCTGCTGCCGCCACGCGGCCTGCCGGGCCGGCAGGAGTTCGGCCGGCGCCCTGCGGTCGGCTTGATCGATCAGCGTCATGGTTCCATTCCCCGTTCCCAGATCAGGCTGAGCGTGTCGATCACCGCGTCCCGATCCCGGGACAGCGCGGCGAGAGCGTCGTCGCGCCCGAAATGCAGCATGATGAGATACTGGTCGATCATGCCGCCGAGTGCGTAGGCGCGCCGGAGCAGTTCCTCGCGCGACGGAGCTTCCGCGTGGTACTCGCGCGCGAGCCGGCGCAGGCGGGCGTCGACAACGGTCGCGGTCCACTCCCGGTTCAGCGTCTGGAAGGCGGTCATCGCCTCGGGGTAGTCGTCCATCCGGGAGACGAGGCAACGCATGAGCCCGGGGTTGCGCTCGAACAGCTCAACATAAGTCGCTGTGGTGCTGCGCACGCGCTCGTGGCCGGTTCCGGTGGCGGTCCCGCGCATCGCCGACTGCACGAACCCTACGAACGACGCAAGCGTATCGGCCAGCAGGCAGTGGATGTCGTGGAAATAGACATAGAAGGTGCCGTGTGCGACGCCGGCCTCGCGGCAGATGTCGGCGACCTTCAATTCGGCCGGCGGCACGAACTCCAGCAGGCGGCACGTCGCGGCCCGCAGTCGCGCCTGCGTGCGCTCGGACTTTCGCCCGTTTGCGGCGGCCCCGGAGACGGCGTCCGCGAAACAGAAGGCTTCAATCGACGGCCGGTCCGGACGCGGTTCCACAGGGACTCTCATATTTATGAAATTGACATCAAATTCATATTTTGCCTGCTGTCAATGGATTGCCGGCGGCTCGCCGCCGCTACCGCCCCTCTGCGGCGATCCGCACGCCCAGCGCCACCAGCACGCCGCCCGTCACCCCCTCGACGGCACGCCGCACCGTCGGCCGGCGCAGCACGTCGCCGGCGCGCGACACCACCGCGGCGTAGGCGGCCAGCCAGGCGAATGTCATCAGGCTGAAGCCGAGGCCGAGCGCCAGCACCCCGGCGAACAGGTCGGCGCCGGCGGGAACGAACTGCGGCAGCAGGCTGGCGAAGAACACCGCCATCTTCGGGTTGCCGAGGTCGCTGACCACGCCCTGGACGAAGGCCCGGCGCGGCGCAAGCCGGGCGGCGGTGCCGTCGGCGAGGCCGGCGGCGGCCTGTGGCGTCGCAAGCCAGGCACTGCGCAGCGCCTGCAGCCCGAGGACCACGAGATAGGCGGCGCCGGCGTATTTCACCGCGAGAAACAGCGGCTCCGACGCCACCAGCAGCGCCACCACGCCGAGCGCGGTCGCCACCGCCCAGACGGCCTGGCCGACGGCGACGCCGAGCGCCGTCGCGACGCCGCCGGCGCGGCCGCCGAGCAGGGTGTTGCGGATGGTGATCGCGGTGTCGGGTCCGGGGGTGACGATCACCACCACCGAGATCCCGACGAAGGCGAGCAGGCTGCCGAGCATGGATGCCTCCCTGGCTCCGGCAGCCAGTGTGTCGCCGGCCGCCGCACCCACCGATCCCCGGAAATCGCGAAGCCGCTACGCGGCGATCGCCTCACAGCCGGGCCAGCAGGTTGCCCGCGGCATAGGCGACCCCCGCCGCCGCCAGCCCGATCGCCGCGGTGCCGAGCCCGGCGCGCCACCAGGGCTGCGGCGACCAGCGGCTGCGCAGCGAGCCGATCGCGAAGAAGGTGACGCCGGTCAGGCCCGTCGCGGTGGCGATCGAGGCCGGCAGGCCCAGCACGAACGGAAGCAGCGGCACCGAACCGCAGGCGACGAACGCCGCAAAGGTGGCCGCCGCCGAGCGCAGCGGCGTTCGGGTCACCGGCTGCAGGCCGTGCTCGTCGGCCATCATGACGTCCACCCAGCGCCGGCGATCCGCGGTGATCACCGCGACGGCGCGTTCCAGACCGTCACCCTCGAAGCCCTTGGCGGCGAGAATCTGCCGGACCTCCTCGCGCTCGCCATCGGGCTCGGCGTCGATGTGCCGCTCCTCCATCGCCCGCAGCTGGGCATATTCCTCCGCCTCGGTGCGGGTGCTGGAATAGTTGGCCGCTGCCATCGAGAATCCGTCGGCCAGCAGGTTGGCGGCGCCGAGGATCAGCACGACGCGCGTCGAGAGATCGGCCCCCACCGCGCCGGCGGCGATCGCGAAGGTGGTGACCGCCCCATCGATGCCGCCGAACACCAGGTCGCGGACGTAGCTGGCCTGCGGCCCACGGGCCAGCCTCGCCCGGATCTGCTCGCGGCTGTGGCCGTGCTCCAGTCGCATGCATCCCACCCACGTCGCCGGTCGTTCCGGTCATCGTAGTGGCTTTCGCCGGTCGCGGCAGCCTGGGAGTCGGCGCGGGTCGCTCTACTCAAAGTATAGCCTCTGGAGTAACCGACCATTAACCGTCTTCATCTAGAATGATGACATCATCGGAGTGCCGACGAACGGGAGACGCATGTGACGCTGGGCAGCCATGGAGCCGAAACGGTCGCGACGCCCGGGAGCATCGCGATGACGGCGTTGCGGCAGGGCGGAGCCTTCGGGATGCTGCCGATGCCGGCGGTCATGAAGGGCACCGATCTCGTCATCACCCACGTCAATCCGGCATTCTGCGATTTCCTGGGGTTGCCGGAGGACGAGATCATCGGCCGGACCGCCAGGGAGATCAGTCCCACCGACTGGCTCTGGCACGAGGCGACCGACCGCGACCTGCTGGCCGGCGGCGGCATCGCCAGCTACCAGATGAACCTGCGGCGGCCGGGGCGGCCCTCGATCCGCGCCGAGATCTTCAAGGTCCGCCTGGACGCACCCGCCGGGGCGGCGGCCGGAATCCTCAGCGTCATCATTGATCGCACCAGGCAGTTCGACGCCGAACATCGGCTCCTGGAATCACAGGCCCTGCACGAACTGGTGGTCGAGAGCATCTCCGACGCGATCCTCATGCTGGACGAAGGTGGGCGGTTCACCTTCGTCGGACCGAACGCCGCTGGCATCTTCGGTATCGAGCCGTCGGGCATTGCGGCGCTGGGTGTCGCGAGCGTGCTGTTCGGCGACGCCTTCCAGTTGCCGGACCTGCCCCGCGACCTGGAGACCCGCAACCTGGAGTGCGTGACGGTGCTCCCCGACGGCTCGCGCCGCCATCTCCTGGTCAACGTCAAGCCGATCAAACTCGGCGCCAGCCGCTGGCTGCTGACCTGTCGTGACGTCAGCGACCGGGTGGCGTCGGCCGACCAGCAGAAGACCTCGATGCTGCAGATGGTGCGGGCGCTGTGCGCGGTGGTCGAGAAGCGCGACCCCTATGTCGTCGGCCACCAGGACCGGGTCGCCGACCTGGCGGTGGCGATCGGCCGGCGCATGGGATTGGACGAGCATCGGCTCGAGGGCCTGCGCCTCGCCTCGATCGTGCACGACATCGGCAAGGTCTCGGTGCCCTCGGAGATCCTGAACAAGCCGGGCCGGCTGTCGGAGCCTGAGTTCGAGATCATCAAGGCGCACCCCGAGGCCGGCTACGACATCCTCAAGGACATCGACTTCCCCTGGCCCGTCGCGCGCATGGTTCGCGAGCACCACGAGGCGATCGACGGGTCGGGCTATCCGCTCGGCCTGACCGGTGACCAGTTGCTTCCGGAGTCGCGGATCCTGTCGGTGGCGGACGTGCTGGAGGCGGTGACCTCGCATCGCCCGTACCGGGCGGGACTGGGCCTGGCCAAGGCGCTGGACGTGTTGCGCGGGATGTGCGGCTCCAAGCTCGACCCCGAGGCGGTCGACATCTGCATCGCCCTGGTCGAGGGCAACGAGATCAGCGTGCCGGGCTGGGCCGCGGCCCCGGCGTAGCCGCGCCGGACGGATCGTCAGCCGCCGCCGGGAACCGCGTGCTCCATGAGGATGGCGTAGAGCTGCCGCGGGTCGACCGGCTTGCTGACATGGGCCACCATCCCAGCCTCCTGGCTGTGCCGGCGGTCGTCCTCGAAGGCGTTGGCGGTCATCGCGATGATCGGCAGGCTGCGCAGATGCGGGTTCTCGCGGATCGTGCGGGCGGCGGTCAGGCCATCGACCTCCGGCATCTGCAGATCCATCAGAACCGCGTCGAAGCCGTGGCCGTCGGCGCGAAGGATCTCGATGGCCCGCTGGCCGTTCTCGGCGACGGTCACCCGCATGCCGACCTGTTCCAGCATCTCGCGGGCGACCAACTGGTTGACCTCGTTGTCCTCGGCGACCAGCACGTGCAGCCCGCCCAGCGCCTCCCGGACGGCCGGGTCGATCGCCGGACCGGCAACGACCGCAGCACGCCCGTAGGCACCCATAAGGGCGTTGCGCAGGCGCGACGGGGTCGAGGCCTTCGGCACCACGCCGTCAACCATCGCCTCGACGGTACCCGTGTCGTCCTTGCCGGGCCGGTGACCGGTCATCAGCAGCAAGAGGCGCTCCACCGGGTCGTCCCATGCCAGCGGCCGATCCTGCAGGGCAACCCGCAGCCGTGCGATGCTGGAGGCGTCCGCCAAGCCGTGATCGAGCAGCACCACGTCGTAGGGCGTGGCGCTTGCCCGGATCTCGTCGATCGCCGCATCCGGGTCGGCGACGGTGGAGACCGTGGCGCCGATCTGCTCGATCGTCCGTCCGACGATCTTGCGCGCCGCTTCGGAGTCGTCGACCAGCAGCGCCCGCAGCCAGCCGACGCCTCGCGGTCGCGGCGCCTGCCATGAGCCGCCGCCGTCGGACAATGGCAACCGCACCGTGAGATGGAAGACGCTGCCGCGGTCCTTCTCGCTCTCGACGCCGATCCTGCCGCCCATCATTTCGGTCAGTGCCTTGGAGATCGCGAGCCCGAGGCCGCTGCCGCCATAGCGGCGCGTCGTCGATGCGTCGGCCTGGCTGAAGGCCTGGAACAGACGGTCGGTCTGCTCGGGCGTCATGCCGATGCCGGTGTCGGTCACCTCGAACCGCAGGGTGGCCGCGTCATGCTCCCGCTTCAGTACGGTGACGCGCAGCATCACCAGGCCTCGGCTGGTGAACTTGGCGGCGTTGCTGCCGAGATTGAGCAGGATCTGGGCGAGCCGCAGCGGGTCGCCGACCAGCCGTTCCGGCACGTCGTCGCCGATCGAGACCAGCAACTCGACATCGGTCGACTTCAGTCGGTTGCCGGTCAGGTCGACGACGTTGCCGATCACCTCGTCGAGCTCGAACGCCACCCGCTCCAACTGCAGCATGCCGGCATCGATGCGCGAGAAGTCGAGGATGTCGTCGAGGATCCGCAGCAGCAGCTGGCTCGAACTCTCCACCCGGGTCAGCTGATCGCGGTGCTTGTCGGTCAGGCTGCCCTGCAGCACCAGCTGGGTGAAGCCGATGATGGCGTTCAGCGGCGTGCGGATCTCGTGGCTCATATTAGCCAGGAACTCGGACTTCGCCCGTGCCGCCGACTCGGCCTCCTCCTTGGCCCGCTTGATCTCCTCCTGGGCGTTCACCCAGTCGGTGATGTCGACCAGCACCGACACCCAGCCGCCGGAAGCCGTGCGGCGGGTTCGCCGGTCGATATGCTTGCCGCGCATCGGCCAGTATTGGTAGGACTGGTTGAAGTCCTGGAACTTGTAGTAGTCAAGATATTGCCGGTAGACCTCTTCGAAGGTCTGTCCCTTGAACGAGTCGAGTTCCTCGACCTCGTAGCGCAGCAGGCCGGCCATGCTGCCGAACCGGCGCATCATCTCGTCGGTATAGCCCTGGATCTCGACGAAGGCGCTGTTCCACGCACGGAAGTTGAAATCCTTGTCGTAGATCAGCACCGGATGCGGAATGGCATGCAGGGCGGCGTGCAGTTCCTCATGCAACTGGCGCGACTCGTCGCGCGCGGCGGCCAGATCGTGGTCGCGGTCGAGGCAGGACAGCAGGAACGCCGCCGCGGTCGCCGCGACCGATCGCAGCAACTCGACCTCCGGGCGCCGGAACGCGTCGATCCGGTCGGCCACCGCGGCGACCGCGCCCAGGACCTCGCCGGCGACGATCAGCGGTGCGGCGATCGTAGAGCGCGGCATCGCCGGGCCGATGGCCGGGTCCGACAAGGCCAGCACCCGGCCCTCCCGCAGGCAGCGGGCGAGGGGGGAATCCATGTCGTCCAGCTGGATCAGGGAGCCGGCCGTCCCGCCACCGGTGTCGAGGGTGCCGGTCCGGCTGTCGAGCAGCGCCAGCACGGCGTGGTCGCACGCCAGCAGCCCGGGCAGGCTGCTGTCCAGCACCTGCCTGAGCCCGGCCGGCCCGCGGGAGTCGACGATGGCCGTCAGCAGCTCGGCAAGCCGGCCGATGGACGAGGCGGAGGCATCGGGGAAAGCGCCGGACTCGGCATGCGTCATGAAGCGACAACTCTTGGCTGTCGACGGTGGCGGATCCGGAGCGGATCGCCTGTCTCCGGTAATAGCAAGGACTTAACCGACGACCAAGGAGCTTCGTCGCTCATAACGTGCACGAAGGGTGCCGCCACCGCGGGCGGCGGCACCGCTTCAGCCCTTCATGAACACCGCGGGGGTATCGGCGAGATTGATCACACGGTGCTCGAACGGGCCGGTCCGCTTGATCGTGGAGCCGGGTTGCAGGTCGTATTCCTCGACGAAGGAGGTGCCGTCGGCCTGACGAACCTCGCGCCGGAACTGCAGGCGTGCCAGCGCGGTCACGGTGTAGACCTGACCGTCCTTGTAGGGATGCCAGTCGGTCGCATCGCCCTTCTCGGGCAACACCACCACACGCCCCTTCAGGTTGGGCGAGCCGACGGCGACGCCGTCACCCTGCATCGTGTCGTGATTGCGTACAGCCATGAGTATTCTCCGCCCCTTATAAATCGCCGATAGGCTCGGCATCTCTATGAGAGGCGGAGAATCCCGTCAATACACCGACGACTGCGCCGATACCGAATGCTCGTCCGCAAATATTTTACAATTTGCGTAAAATTTGGCGGTCAATTCTGTTCGGAGTCTGGTCTGCTTGGAAACTGGCCGACGGAGCGGACTCAGTATCGAAGCTCCTCGAAGACCGGATCGACCGAGCCGTTCCAGCGGGTTTCATAGGCCTCCAGCAGCTCCTCCGCGGGCGTGCGCCCCGACTGGGCGATGCCGTCGAGCACGCCGAGGAAGCCGGTCTCGTCATTGCCGGAGCTGTCCAGCCGCTTGCGGCGGCGCAGGCCTTCGCGGGCGAGCGCCAGGACATCGCGCGACCAGGACGCCAGGCTGCGGCCACGGAACTCCACATTCAGGCCGTGTCGCGGCACGGCGTCGCGCAGTTCCTGGTGCTCGGCGACGGTCCAGTCGCGGCACAGCTGCCAGGCCTGGTCCTGCACGCCCTTGTCGTAGAGCAGGCCGACCCACAGGGCCGGCAACGCACAGAGCCGGTTCCACGGCCCGCCATCGGCGCCGCGCATCTCCATGTACTTCTTCAGGCGGACTTCCTGGAACACCGTCGTGGTGTGGTCGGCCCAGTCACCCATAGAGGCGGTGTGGCCGGCCACGTCGGGCAGCCTTCCGGCCATGAAATCGCGGAAGCTCTGGCCAGCGACGTCGATGTAGGTGTCGTCGCGGTAGACGAAGTACATCGGCACGTCGAGCAGGTAGTCGACATAGCGCTCGAACCCGAAGCCGTCCTCGAACACGAAGGGCAGCATGCCGCAGCGGTCCGGGTCGGTATCGGTCCACACGTTGCTGCGGAACGACTGGAAGCCCGACGGCTTGCCTTCGACGAAGGGCGAGTTGGCGAACAGCGCCGTCGCCAGCGGCTGCAGTGCCAGGCTGATGCGGTATTTCTCGACCATGTCGGCTTCGGACTCGAAGTCGAGGTTGGTCTGGACCGTGCAAGTCCGCTTCATCATGTCGATGCCGAGATTGCCCTTCAGCGGCATGTACCGCTTCATGATCTCGTAGCGGCCCTTCGGCATCCAGCCGATGTCCTCGCGCCGCCATTTTGGATCGAAGCCGATGCCGAGCATGCCGACGCCGAGTTCGTCGCATACCTCGCGAACCTGGGCGAGGTGGGTGTGCACCTCGGCGCAGGTCTGGTGCAGGTTGTCGAGCGGCGCGCCCGACAGCTCGAACTGGCCGCCCGGCTCCAGGGTGATCGCACAGCCCGCATGGGCCAGCGCGATGGTCTTGCCATGCTCCTGGATCGGCTCCCACCCGAAGCGGCCCAGGCCGTCGAGAATCGCCCCGATGCCGTCCTGCCCCTCATAGGGCAGGCGCTTCAGGTCCGACAGGCGGAACGCGAACTTCTCATGCTCGGTGCCGATCCGCCACGCGCTGCGCGGCTTTGCGCCCGACGAGAACCATTCGACGAGCTGCGCCTTCTCGGTGATCGGCGCGCCTTGGCTTTCCGGGGGACGGGACATGCGTGCTTCACCACTTCAATGGGTTGAGGTCCACCAATCACCCGCCACCGCTTGCCAGACGGCGAGGGCCGCCAGTGCGGCGGTATCGGCACGCAGGAGCCGTGGCCCCAGACCGACGGCCGTAACAAAGGGCAGCTTCCGGAGGCGGTCAAGTTCCTCCTGGGCAAAGCCTCCTTCCGGTCCTATCACGAATCCGGCACGCTCGCGCGCCGCCGGTCCGGCGGCGATGAGCGCTTCGGCGATCCCCGGCACGTTGCCGCCAGCGCCGGTCTCGTCGCATAGGATCAGCATCCGATCCTCCGGCCACTCCGCGATCAGCCGATCGAGCGTCGCCGGCGCGCGCACTTCCGGGATGGTCAGCCGGTCCGACTGCTCAGCCGCCTCGACGGCATTGGCGGCCAGGCGATCGGTGTTGACCCGCTCGACCATGGTGTGTCGCGTCATCACCGGCCACAGCACCGAGGCGCCGAGTTCCGTCGCCTTCTGGGCGACGAAGTCGATACGGGCGCGCTTGATCGGCGCGAAGGCCAGCCACAGATCGGGCTCCGGACGTTGCTCGCGGGTCCGGGCCTCGGCTGCCAGCGTAGCGCCGCCCTTTGCGAGACGGTCGATACGGGCCCGCCATTCACCGTCGCGGCCGTTGAACAGCGCCACCGCATCGCCAGGGGCGAGCCGCAGCACGCTGCGCAGGTAGTGCGCCTGCCCGGACTCCAGATCGACCGTCGCGCCCTCGCCCAGCGCAGCCGCAACGTAGAGCCGGGTCTCGATTCCGTCCTTCATGGCCGCGGTGTAGCGCCACCCCGGCACGGCGGCAAGCGGGCCGCCGCGGTCGCGCCCGGAAGCCGGCACAATTGTCGCCTATATGCGAGGCATGCGCATTCCGTTCCTGTCCCGGCCCCTCACCCTGGTGACCGACCGCCGCCGGCAGCCCCGGCTGGAGCCGCATGGCGACAGCTACGTGCGCATCGACGGCCGCGATCATCCGCTGCGCAACTGGTCCGAGGACGGCCTGCTGATTTCGCCCTATGTCGGCAGCCTCGTGCCGGGCCAGCGCGCCACGTTGTCGGTGGTGATCCGCGACTGGCACGACCCCGACGGTGTATTGCGGCTGGACAGCCTGGCCGTGGTCGTGCTCCGGATCGATCGCTTCGGCCTCGCCGCCCGGTTCCGCTCGCTGGAGCGCTACAAGGCGGCGGCGATCGCGCAACACTACGCCCGCAAACGCCGGAGCGCCTCATGAGCGTCACCGCCCCACCACCCCAGATCTACGTCGACGCCGACGCCTGCCCGGTGCGCGAGGAGATCGTGCGGGTCGCCGACCGGCACGGCCTGGTGGTCCACCTGGTGAGCAACCGTGGCTTCCGCACCACCGATCGGCCGAATGTGCGCAATGTGCTGGTGTCGGACCGGCTCGACGCCGCCGACGACTGGATCGCCGAGCGCATCGGGCCGGGCGACGTGGCCGTCACCGGCGATATTCCTTTGGCCGCGCGCTGCCTGGAAAAGGGGGCCAAGGTGATCGACACCAAGGGCAGGCCGTTCACCGAGCACGGCATCGGCATGGCGCTGGCGATGCGCGAACTGATGAGCGATCTGCGGGCCATGGGCGAGGTGTCCGGCGGCGGGCCTGGCTTCACCAGGCAGGACCGGTCGCGGTTCCTGGAGGCGCTGGAGCGCGCGGTGCGGCGGTGACTGTGGTTTCCCCCCATGCGAGCCGCGGTTCGGGCGCCCGGTTTTCATCGAAATTTAAGCGCCGCGGCGCAATGTCGCCGGCACGTCCAGAGCCGCACCGAGGGTGGCGGCTAGGCTCCGCGAGGGATCAGTTCATGCAGGCTCGAGCGCTTCGGCCGTCCGCGGTTCCCACGGCGCAGGCCTGCCACCTGCCGGCCGCTTCCGCGGGCGCGACCGATGCCGGCGCTATCATGTCGGCGATGAACGCGGCCGGCGCCGCCGCCGCCACCGAGACCACGCAAGGGCCAGTGGTTGCCGTCGCGGTCTCGAGGGTGGTCTTCCTGCAGCAGGCCGAGGCCGGCGATGAGATCCGCTGCCACACTGAGGTGGTCCGGCTGGGCACCGCGTCCCTCACCCTCGAGGTCGAGGTCTGGGCGACGCGCCGGGATGGCGGTGAAGGGCGCAAGGTCACCGGCGCGCAGATCACCTACATCGCCGTCGATGGTGACGGTCGCCCGCGTCCGGTGCTCGTGCCGTGAGGTTGTGGGCGAACTCGCCGCAGGGCGCTTGGTCCGGCGGGTGATCGTTGCCATGATGCGCCGGCAACGACTGCCGTCGGAGTAATGCCGTGGACGCCGAAGACCTGATCCAGAGTATCGACCAGATCGCCACCTATTCGCCGCCGCTGCATGACGGCACCGTGAACCGGCGGCTGGTCGATGCGGCGCTCGGCGCCGGGGTGGAGGTGATCCAGGGCCGGCTGGCGCCGGGGGGGACCGCCAACCGGCACATGCATCGCGACTCCTGGCAGTTCATCCTGGTGCAAGGCGGCCGGGTGCGGGTCGAACTCGGCGACGACGTGGTGCGCGAGGTCGGGCCGGGCACCGTCGTCCGGATTCCGCCGATGCTGCCGCACTATGTCGAGGTGCTCGGTGACGCGCCGGCCGAGCTGATCGTGATCTACAGTCCGCCCTTCGGCCCCGACGGCTTCATACCGGCGTGACCGCGGCGGCGGTCGGGCCATACGCGACCGTCCCGTACTCGACCGCCAGATAGTCGGGGCCGATCGCCGCCAGGAAGTCCCGGGCGTCGAAGGCCGCACCGGCCGCCAGCACACCGGGTCCGCCGGCGCGGCTGGCGAGGATGCGCGCGGCCGCCTCGACGACCAGCGGCGCGGTGATCGCGTAGATGTCGCGCCCACGTGCGGCGGTGCGCCGCTCCTCCGCGGCCCGGCGGACGACGACCTCGACCAGGAAGTTCTGGTCGGAACGCCCGCTGGCGTCGCTGGCAGACGGCCCCGGCGTGCCGGGGTCGCGCAGGTCGGCGAGCGGTGCCAGGCGGCGCTGGGACGACGACGCGCTGCGCCATGAGGCCGATCCGGCGGCGGAGCTGGAGGCGCATCTCGTCCGGATCGGCTCGGTGATCGCAGCAGAGGACTATCGCGGCTGCCCGCAGCTCAACGCGGCAATCGAGTTCCCCGCGCCTGGGCATCCGGCCCGCGCCGTGGCTCTGGCGCACAAGCTGGCCCTGCGCGACCGGCTGCGATGGATCACGGCTCGGCTCGGCGTGCGCAGCCCGCACGACTTGGCGGATCAACTGGCGCTGGTGATCGATGGTGCGTTCGTGGACGGACAGCTGCTCGGACGGACCCAGGCAGCCGCGACGCTGATCGGGACTGCGCGTGCCCTGGTGGTCGCCGCCAGGGCCGATGCCGCAGGGTGACATGCGGCTGGCAACTGATACAGAGCGTGGAAGGGCGACGGCATCGCCGGCGCCTGCTTCTCACCTCCTCTTGTCGTCATCCCGGACCGGCCCGCCCTTGGCGGGACGGAGCCGGGACCCGACCTGCGTCGGCCGCGGCAACCGCCGCAGCGTCGGGTGGGTCCCGGGTCGCCGCTGCGCGTCGCCCGGGATGACGACAAGGGAAGGGGCCGCTGCGGGAGAGGCTTTGTGAGTCGCCAAAGTCAAGCCGGGATGCTGAGCCCGGAGGTCTGATCGGTCCATCGTCCGTCAGCCGGCGTAACCCCGGCCGTCGAGGCAAATCGTGGGCGGCAGGGGTGGAACCAAAGGTGAGTAGGGCCGGTTAGAAGGCCTTTCCTCCTCCCACAAAAGCGAAACCCATGAAGCACGCCCGACCTCAGCCGACACCGCGGGCGAGCGCTGCAGCGCGTTCGAGCTTGCGTGAGGGGCGGCCGTTTCCCCTCGGCGCGACCTGGGATGGGCTCGGCGTCAACTTCTCGCTGTTCTCGGCCAACGCCACGAAAGTCGAGCTCTGCCTGTTCGACAATGACGGCGAGCGCGAGACGGCGCGCATCGAACTGCCCGAGTACACCGACGAGGTCTGGCACGGCTACCTGCCCGAGGCGCGGCCCGGAACGGTCTACGGCTATCGCGTCCACGGACCCTACGAGCCGGAGGCCGGGCACCGCTTCAATCCAAACAAGCTGCTGATCGATCCCTACGCGAAGCAACTGGTGGGCGCGCTCACCTGGGGACCCGAGCTGTTCGGATACTCGCTCGGCCACAAGGACAAGGATCTCTCCTTCGACGAGCGTGACAGCGCGCATCTCGTGCCGAAAAGCCGGGTGATCGACCCCGCATTCACCTGGGGTGCCGAGCGGAAGCCGCAAGTTCCCTGGGAGCGGACCATCACCTACGAAATGCACGTCAAGGGTTTCACCAAGCTCAACCGGCACATCCCGGAAGACGAGCGCGGCACCTTCGCCGGGCTGGCCCATGCCCGCATCCCTGAATACCTGCGCACCCTCGGCGTGACCTCGGCCGAGCTCCTGCCGATCCACGCCTTCGTCGACGACAGCTACCTTGTCGAGAAGAACCTGCGGAATTACTGGGGCTACAACACGATCGGCTTCTTCGCGCCGGAGCCGCGTTACCTGCGCTCGCCTTTCGTGAACGAGTTCAAGGAGATGGTGAACCAGTTCCACGCTGCTGGGATCGAAGTGATCCTCGACGTCGTTTACAACCACACGGCGGAAGGCAACGAGCTCGGCCCGACGATCTCATTCAAGGGCATCGACAACGCCAGCTACTACCGGCTCATTCCCGACCAGCAGCGCTACTACATCAACGACACCGGCACCGGGAACACGGTGAACCTGTCGAATCCACGCGTGCTGCAGATGGTGGCGGACAGCTTGCGCTACTGGGCGACGGAGATGCGGGTCGACGGGTTCCGTTTCGATCTCGCCACCATTCTCGCGCGCGAGACCTATGGTTTCGATGAGGGTGGCGGCTTTCTTGACAGCTGCAGGCAGGACCCGGTGCTGTCGAGCGTCAAGCTGCTCGCCGAGCCGTGGGATATCGGGCCGGGAGGCTATCAGGTGGGGCAGTTCCCGCCGGGCTGGGCGGAGTGGAACGACAAGTACCGCGACACGATCCGCGCCTTCTGGAAAGGCGAGGAGGGGAAGATGGGCGAGTTCGTCGCCCGCGTCGCCGGCTCCGGCGACCTTTTCAACAAGCGCGGCCGCAAGCCCTGGGCCAGCGTGAACTTCATCACCGCGCATGACGGCTTCAATCTGAACGACCTGGTTTCCTACAACGACAAGCATAACGAGGCTAACGGCGAAGCCAATCGCGACGGACACTCCAACAACCACTCATGGAATCACGGGGTCGAGGGTCCGACGGACGATCCGGACATCAAGGCGCTCCGCGAGCGGCAGAAGCGCAACCTGATGGCGACGTTGCTGCTCAGCCAAGGCACGCCGATGATCCTGGCCGGCGACGAGTTCGGCCATTCCCAGAAGGGCATGAACAACGCCTACGCGCAGGACAACGAGGTCACCTGGCTCGACTGGGCGGCGATCGGCGAGGAGGGTCGGACGCTGCTTGACTTCACCCGCAAGCTGATCGCCGTTCGAAGGGCCTATCCGATCCTGCACCGTGGGCGGTTCCTGGTCGGCTCCTACAACGAGGAACTCGATGTCAAGGATGTGACCTGGCTATCGCCGGACGGCACGGAAATGGCCGGCGAGCAGTGGGACGACGTCAACGCCAAGTGCTTCGGCATGCTGCTCGACGGACGGGCGCAGCCGACCGGGATCAAGCGGCGCGGGCAGGACGCCACGCTGCTGATCGTCTTCAATGCGCATCACGATGTCGTGGAGTTCACCTTGCCGGCGGCGCCGGGCGGCTCGCGCTGGGTGAGCCTCGTCGACACCAACGATCCGAGCCGCACGGATCCGCCGTCAGTCGATTTCGGCCATGTCTGCGAAATCACAGGCCGGTCGCTGCTGCTTTTCGTTCTCGCCTCCGATGAACGTCAGCCGCGGCGCCTGCGCGAAGGCGTCTCCGCCATCCTCTCGATCGTGGACACCCCGGTCGGCGAGGGAGTCCTCTAGCTGCGCCGACGACCGGCGCCGAATTCTATCCTCGTCCCGCAACACAGGAGCGGCCGTTCATGACCGATACCGTCCGCCGCGCCCACGACATGCCGTTCGGCGCGGCACTCGGTCTCGACGGCGTCCGCTTTCGCCTCTGGGCGCCGGGCCAGGCGCGGGTGTTCCTGGAGATCGCCGGCGGCGCGGAGCCGACCGCCATGCACTCGCTCGCCGACGGCTGGCACGAGCTCGCGACGGCGGAAGCCGGGCCAGGAGCGCACTACCGGTTCGTGCTCGAGGATGGGACGCGGGTTCCCGACCCGGCATCCCGATACCAGCCCGAGGATGTGCACGGCCCGAGCGCGGTGATCGAGCCCCGCGCCTATGCCTGGGGCGACGCCGCCTGGAGCGGCAGGCCGTGGGAGGAGGCGGTAGTCTACGAACTCCACGTCGGTGCCTTCACGCCGGAGGGCACGTTCCGCGCAGCGATCGCGCGGCTCGACCATCTCGTCGCGCTCGGCGTCACCGCCGTGCAGCTGATGCCGGTCGCCGAGTTCTCCGGGGCCCGGGGCTGGGGCTACGACGGTGTGCTCCCCTATGCGCCGGAGGCGAGCTATGGCCGGCCGGACGACCTGAAGGCACTGGTGGATGCGGCGCACGGCCGGGGGCTCATGGTCTTTCTAGACGTCGTCTACAACCACTTCGGACCGGACGGGAACTATCTCGGCGCCTACGCGCCCGAATTCTTCACCGCGCGCCACAAGACCCCCTGGGGCGACGCCGTCAACTACGACGGCGCGCGCAGCCGTCCGGTGCGCGAATTCATGATCCACAACGCGCTTTACTGGCTTGAGGAGTTTCATTTCGACGGCCTGCGCCTCGACGCGGTTCACGCCATAGTCGACGACAGCCCGACCCATCTGCTGGACGAGCTGGCGGCGCGGGTTCGGGAGACCCTTGGGCGGGAGCGTCGCGTCCACCTCATCCTCGAGAACGAGCGGAACGAGGCGTGCCGGCTCGAGCGGGATGCCGACGGCGTGCCGCGCACCTACACCGCCCAGTGGAACGACGATGTCCATCACGTCCTGCACGTCGCGGCCACCGGCGAGGATGCCGGCTATTACGGCGACTACGCGGGTGACCGTGAGAAGCTCGGCCGCGCGCTCGCCGAGGGCTTCGCCTTCCAGGGCGAGACGATGGCCTACAGCGGCGAGCCGCGCGGCGAGCCGAGTGCGGGCCTGCCGCCGGCCGCCTTCGTAACCTTCATCCAGAACCACGACCAGGTCGGCAATCGCGCCTTCGGCGACCGGCTCGACGCCACGGCATCGGCGGCGGCCGTGCGCGCGCTGGCGGCCATCTATCTTCTGCTTCCGCAGATCCCGATGCTGTTCATGGGCGAGGAATGGGCGGCGGCGGAGCCGTTTCCCTACTTCTGCGACTTCCACGACGCGCTCGGCGACGCCGTTCGCGAAGGGCGGCGCGGCGAGTTCGCGAGGTTCCCGGAATTCCGTGATGAAGCCGCGCGAGCGCGCATTCCGGACCCGATCGCGACGGCGACCTTCCACTCGGCAAAACTCGACTGGGCGGCGCTTTCGCGCGCGCCGCACGCCGGGCGCCTCGACCTCTACCGGCGGCTCCTGGAGACGCGCCGGCGCGAGATCGTGCCGCGCCTCGGCAGGACGCTGCGCCATTGCGGTGCCTGGCAGATGCTCGGCGAGGGCGCGCTCGACGTGGCCTGGCCGCTGGAGGATGGCGGCCGCCTCGTCCTCTCCGCCGCGCTGGCTCCGGCCGCCGTCGAGGGCGCCGATCTCCCTACGGGCCGCGCCATCTGGAGCGAGGGCGAGGTCGACCGCGAGCGGGGGCGGCTCGGCCCGTGGTCGGTTCTCTGGACCATCCGGGACGGCGCAGAGGGAGGCGGCGCATGAGTGCGCTCGACCGTCTCGCCGAGCACGTCGGCATCGAGCTCGAGTTCCTGGCGGCCACTGGCGAGCGCCGCCGGACCGGGCCCGAGGTGGCGCGCGGACTGCTGGCGGCGATGGGGGTTCCCGTCGCGGGCGAGAGCGAGGCCCGGGCCTCGCTGGAGCGGCTGGAGGCCGAGGAGGCGCGGCGGGTCCTGCCGGCGGTGATCGAGACGGCCGCCGCCGGGGCGCGGATCGCCGTGCCGGTGTGCGTTCCGGCCGGGACCGATACGCTTCGCTGGCAGATCCGCGAGGAGGGCGGCGCGACGCGCGAGGGGCGCGTGAAGCTCCGCCGGACCAAGAGCGCAACGTCGGCTTACACCGAAGAGCGCCGCAATCTGAGGATTCCCACCCCGCAGTCGTTCGGCCGTCATAGCCTCCGCATCGAGGGCGAAGGCCTGGCGCCGGCTGAGACGACGCTGATCGTGGCGCCCGAGCGGTGCTGGGTTCCCGAGGGACTGACAGATGCGCGGCCACTTTGGGGAATCTCGATCCAGCTTTACCAGCTGCGCTCGGCAACGAACTGGGGCATCGGCGACTTCGGTGACCTCAAGCGCTTCGTCGCAATCGCGGCGGATCTGGGCGCCGCCGTCGTCGGGTTGAACCCGCTCCACGCCATGTTCCTGGATGATCCCGGGCGTGCCAGTCCGTACTCGCCGGCGAGCCGCCTGTTCCTGAACGTCCTCTACATCGACGTGCCGGCGGTTCCCGGCTTCGCGGCGGTTCGGGCGCTGGTCGGGGATACGGATTTCCAAGCCGATCTCGCCGTCAGCCGAGATGCCGAACTCGTGGACTACGCCGCAGTGGCGCGGCTGAAGCTACCGGTTCTCGAGAGGCTGCACGATGTCTTCCGTGCCGAGGCGTCAGAGGGGGATCGCGCTGCGTTCGCCGGATTTCGCCGCGACCAGGGCGAGGCGCTGGAGCGGTTCTGCCTGTTTCAGGCGCTGCGCGAGCGCTTCGCGGCGGACGGTCCCGACCAGGCCGACTGGCAGCGCTGGCCCAATGCGTTCCGCGACATCGACTCGGCCGAGGTTGCGCTGTTCGCCGCCGAGCGCCGCGGCCGGATCGATTTCTTCGCCTGGCTGCAGTGGATCGCGGACAGACAGCTTGCCGAAGCCGCGGCGGTCGCAGCGGATTGCGGCATGGAGATCGGTCTCTACCGCGATCTCGCGGTCGGCGCCGACGGCGGCGGAGCGGAAAGCTGGGCGAACCCGCGTACGATTCTCGCCAGCGTTCATGTCGGCGCGCCGCCCGACATTCTGAATCCTGCAGGCCAGGACTGGGGTTTGCCGCCGTTCGATCCGCGCGCCCTCCGCGAGGAGGCCTATGCCGGCTTCGCTGAACTCGTCCGTGCGAACATGCGTCACGCTGGCGGACTGCGCATCGACCATGTGATGGCGCTGCAGCATCTCTACCTGATCCCGGAAGGCAGCCCGCCTGCGGCAGGCGCCTACGTCGCCTATCCGATGGACGGCCTGCTCGCGGTGCTCGCGCTCGAGAGCCGCCGACAACGTTGCCTCGTCGTCGGTGAGGACCTGGGCACCGTGCCCGAAGGGTTTCGTGACCGGATGCAGGAAGCCGGAATCCTTTCCTACCGCGTGACCGTCTTCGAGCGGGACGCCGACGGGGTATTCATCGCGCCGGAAACCTACCCGCCTCTGGCTGTCGCGGTCCTCGGCAGCCATGACCTCGCGACGCTGCGCGGCTGGTGGGAGGGACGCGACATCGACCTGAAGGCGGGGCACGGCCTCTATCCGGACAGGGACGAGGAGGCGGGGCAGCGTACACAGCGACAGCAGGAGCGCATTGCCTTCCTTGAGGCCCTGGTGGCGGCGGACCTGCTTGCCGAGGATGAGGTGGGGATCGGCTCGCCCTTCGATTCGCGGCTCGCCGAGGCGGCGCACGCCTTCCTGGGAAGAACCCGCTCCGGTCTCGCCGTCGCCCAGCTCGAGGATCTGCTTTGCGAGGGCGACCAGGTGAATCTGCCCGGCACGATCGACCAGCATCCGAACTGGCGGCGCAAGTACCACGTCGCGATCGAGGAGATCGCGGACGACGCCCGGGTGCGCGCCCTGGTGGACGCCCTCGCAGGGGGCCGACGTCGAGGTTGAGAGGCGCGGGTGGGACAAGCACCGCGCAGATCTGGCCGAAGTCGGCTTCAGGCGAGCGTCAGCTCGACCTCCACCGGCAAGTCCGTCCAGTCCTCGTCGCGGTCGCCGCCGTCGTTGAACATAACGGTGGCGAACACCGCGTTGCGGTCGAGCACGGTCATCGGATGGTGCCAGACCGCGGCGCGGTAGTTGATGCCGGTCCGGCCGTCGACCAGGAACAGGCGGGCGGCCCCGAGGTCAGGTCGGCCATCGCTGTCGTCGGGAGCGACCATGACGATGTAGCGGGAGACGTCGACCGGAAGAAAGGCCTGGCTGGAGAACGCATGGCGCTCCATCACCCGGGTGCGCAGCGGCAGCGCGGTCGGCTCGGTCAGGCTGGTGCGGAAGCACAATCCGGCGCGGTCCGGCCGAAGGTTCTCGGCGAAGGCCGAGTAGTCCACCCGTCCGGCCGCCGCCGGCAGGGCGAGGATCTGGCCGAACGGCGCGAACGCCGCAGCTGTGATCGGCTCGGCCACGAGACGCATGCTGTTCAACCCTCCGCTGCCGGCGCCAGATGCGGCTCGCGCACGAGAATGCCCTCGGCGCGCAGCCGCTCGCGCGTCGCCACCCAGACCGGCTCGGCCTCCTGCGGCGTCAGCCGACCGTAGCAGCCCATGTAGACCCGCGACAACTCCAGGAACCCGGCCTTGTGGCGGATCGCCCAGCGAGGCAGGTCCCAAGGCTCATCGGCCGCCAGGACGCCGTCCTCGGCGCCGCAGAACATTGCCTCGACCGTCCGCCCGTCACGGAGCACCGGGAGGCAGGGCGCCAGATCGTAGTCGTAGTCCTCGAAGAACAGGATGCGCGCATCCTCTTCCGGACCGGCGGAGGTGAACACCAGGCCGTCCACCGAGGCGCCCGCCTGCTCGACCAGGATCGGGAAGCTGTCGCGCAGGATGCGGACGCGCCGGTAGCCGTCCAGCCGGGCCGGGGCGAGGGCCTCGGGCGGAACATCACGGCCGAGCACCAGCCGCAGGACATCCCGGTCCATCAGTGTTCCGAAGAAAAAGTAACGCGTGGTCATCGGCGCGCGCTCCTGCCCGGGATCGGCGGCGGACCATACAGGCTGCGTTTCCGCCGCTCAACGGTCGGCGGGAGTGATCGCCAACCCCCGGTATGCCTCGATCACAGCAAGTGGGTTGACCTTCCACAATGATGGTCTAGTTGTGTGTGTCAACGGCGACGGTTGATCGGGCGCGCTTCGGCGCCAAATTAGAAAGTACACGGAAAAGAATTTGAATATAGTTTCTGAAAGAACGGAAGTTGTCCCGAGAATTCGGATCAATGATCTGGTCAAGATCTTCGGTGATAGGCCGCAGGACGCGCTGGATCTTCGACGCAAGGGTGTTGGGCGCGATGAGATCCAGCGCCGCATCGGACAGGTGCTGGCGGTTGACGGCGTCTCCTTCGAAGTTCCAGCCGGCAGCTTCTTCGTGGTGATGGGGTTGTCGGGGTCCGGCAAGTCCACATTGATCCGGTGCCTGAACCGGCTGGTCGAGCCGACGGCTGGCGAGGTGCTGATCGACGGCACCGATGTCCTGGCGCTGGACGCGGCGGAATTGCGCGAGGCGCGGCGGACCCGCATCGGCATGGTGTTCCAGCATTTCGCCCTGCTGCCGCATCGCACCGTCCGGCAGAATGTCGAGTTCGGGCTCAAGATCCGGGGCGTGGTGCCGGCGGAGCGGCGCGCCGCGGCCGACGAGGCGCTCGGCGTGGTCGGACTGGCGCGCTGGGGCGACTACCGGCCGAGCGCGCTGTCGGGCGGCATGAAGCAGCGCGTCGGGCTAGCCCGCGCACTCGCCTCGCAGACCGAGATCCTGCTGATGGATGAGCCGTTCTCGGCGCTCGACCCGTTGATCCGCAAAGACATGCAGGACGAGATGGTCGAGTTGCAGCGGCGATTCCGCAAGACGATCGTCTTCATCACCCATGACCTGCACGAGGCGCTGCGCCTCGGCGATCGGGTCGCGATCATGAAGGAGGGCCGCTTCGTCCAGACAGGAACGCCAGAGGCGATCGTCCGCTCTCCCGAGGATCCCTACGTGGCGGCCTTTACTCAGGATGTCGACCGCGGCCGGGTGATCACCGCCGCCACCCTGATGCGCGAACCGGTGCCGGAGCATCGGGCCGCCGATGGCGCCATTGCCGCCGGCGCGCCGATCGCGGACGCCTATGGGGCCTGCGGTTCGGGCCTGCCGGTCCCGGTGGTCGACGCCGGCGGACAGTGCGTCGGATCGCTGCATCCCGAGGACGTGTTCGCCGAACTGTCCCGCAGCCCCGAGATGGAGGCACCGTCGGCCGGCCGGCCGGCGGCGCCCGGGTGACCCATGGCAGATCTGCTCCCCCGCCCGTCGGACTTCTTCGTGCTGCCGCTCGACGACGGCATCGAATGGCTGGTGAAGGACCTGCTGGTCCCGAACCTGCGCCCCTTCTTCCGGGCCGTGCAATGGCCGGTCGACCAGATTCTCGGTGGCTTCGAGGCCGCCCTGCTGGCGGTTCCGTTCCTGGTCTTCCTGGCGGTCGCCAGTGCTCTGGCCTGGCGGGTCGCCGGCCGCAACATCGCCGTCTTCACCGGCGCGTCGCTGCTGTTCCTCGACTTGGTCGGAATCTGGGACGAGAGCATGACGACGCTGTCGATGGTGCTGACCTCGGTTTTGTTCTGCGCGCTGGTCGGAGTGCCGCTGGGGATCGCGGCCGGGCGTAGCGACCGCTTCGCCTCCGGACTCCGGCCGGTGCTCGACATCATGCAGACCACGCCCGCCTTCGTGTACCTGGTGCCGGTCGTCATGCTGTTCGGCGTCGGCATGGTTCCGGGCGTGATCGCCACCATCGTGTTTTCGATGCCGCCGATCATACGCCTGACCAGCCTCGGCATCCGGCAGGTGTCCGGCGAACTCGTTGAAGCGGGCCACGCCTTCGGCGCGACACCGCGCCAGATCCTGTTCGAGATCCAGATCCCCCTGGCGATGCGGGCGATCCTCGCCGGGCTGAACCAGACGCTGATGCTGTCGCTTTCGATGGTGGTCATCGCAGCACTGATCGGCGCCGAGGGTCTCGGGCTGATCGTGTTCCAGGGCATCGGCCGGCTCGATGTCGGATTGGCCGCTCTCGGCGGTATCGGCATCGTGCTGATCGCCATCGTGCTCGACCGGCTGACCCAGGCGGCCGGCGCGACCGGTGGCGAGGTGCGCAGCTTTCGGGCGGTTGTCGCCGCTCTGCACCGTGGCCGGCAGCCGGAACAGCGTGCGGAGGCCGAAGGCACCGAACCGCATTCGCGCAGCGCCTGAGCGGGGCGTTGCCGCGACTGACCCCGGGCGTGCCTCAGCGCCGGGTATTCCGCTCGTCAGGAAAACGACAACTCTGCAATGGAGGTTCATATGCAATACGCAACAGCGGTGAAGGGCATCGCCGCCTCGGCCCTCGCGGCCGCCCTCTTGGCCACCCCGATCGGCGGCGCCTCGGCCGCCGGTCCCGGCGACGGTGTCACCATCAAGCCGGCACGCGCCACCTGGGACACCGGCTGGTTCCAGACCGAGGTCTACTCCCAGGCACTGGAGGCGCTCGGCTATACCGTCGAGAAGCCGAAGTCGCTGGACAACCCAGTCTTCTACCAGGCGGTGGCGGCCGGTGACGTCGACTTCTGGGTCAACGGCTGGTTCCCGTTGCACAACAGCTACGAGGACGACTTCGCCGACAAGGCCAAGCCGATCGGCTACGTCGCAAAGGGCGGCGCCCTGCAAGGGTACCTCGTCGACAAGGCGTCGGCGGAAAAGTTCGGTATCAAGGGACTCGAGGACTTCAAGCGGGAGGAGGTCCGCGAGGCCTTCGACAGCAACGGCGACGGCAAGGCCGACATGGTGGCCTGCCCGCCGGGCTGGGGCTGCGAACTGGTAATCGAGCATCAACTCGACGCCTACGGACTGCGCGATGCCATCAATCCGATCAAGGCTGGCTACTCGGCCTCGATGGCGGACGCACTCGCGCGCTTCAAGGAAGGCGAGCCGATCCTGTTCTACACCTGGACGCCCAACTGGACGGTCGGTCTGCTGAAGCCCGGTCAGGACGTCGTGTGGATCGGCACGCCGGAGCCGTCGCTGCCGGACGACCAGAAGAAGTATGAGGATCTCACGACGGTCGAGGGGGTCACAGGCTGCGTTGCCGACCCGTGCGAAATGGGCTGGCCGGCCAACGACATCCGGCCGGTGGCCAACATCGAGTTCCTCGATGCGAACCCTTCGGCGGCCGCGCTGCTCCAGGCCGTGTCGATCCCGCTGGAGGACATCTTCGCGCAGAACGCCCGGATGTTCGACGGCGAGGACAAGCCCGAGGACATCGCGCGCCACGCTGAGGAATGGATCGAGAAGAATCGGTCGACCTTCGATTCCTGGATCGAGAAGGCTGAAGCCGCAGCGTCCTGATATCACGTCCATGCTACGTCCGCCGCAGTGCTCGGAACGCACCGCGGCGGACGGCGGCTACGGAGGATCTGGACTCCGGCGTCGCAGGGGCTAGGGTCGCGTTTGTATTTCGAGAGGCGGGGGGAGCCATGGTTCCGGCCTACTGGGGACGGCGGCTGCCGAATTTCGCCACGACCGATTCGGCGGGGCGGCGTTTCGAGTATCATCGCGACGTGACGCATGGCCCGACGGTTCTGGCTAGAGGCCTGGACCAGGAAGATGTGGAACGGCTGATCGCAGCAATCGACGGCATGGCAACATTGCTGCTGATCGAAGCGCTGCCCGGCCCGCCGCCCGCGGAACACCGGTATCGGGAGTTGCGTGACGCCGATGGCCGGATCCGCGCCGCGCTATTTCCCGATGCCAAGTCTGGCGCCGAGGTCCTCCTGGCGGATCCGGCCCAGCGGCTGATCGATCGCGTGGCTCCCGATGCCGACGGGATCCGCCGGCTGCGCAACGGACTGGCGATCTTGGCCAGGGCGCCCGGCCAGGAGCGGAGAGCGACGGCGCCGGTGATGCTGCTGCCGAACCTGCTTCCCGCCGAACAGTGCCGACGGCTGATCGCGGCGCTGGAGGCTGGCCACCGGGAGGGTACCGTTGCCATCCTCGGTGCCGATGGCGTCGCCCGGCATGTCGAATTGCCCGACCGCAAGCGCCGCCGTGACCTCACGCTGGAGCGGAACGACCCGCTCTACCGCGAGGTGGCGGCGGCATTCGTCGAGCGGCTGATGCCGGAGCTTTGGAAGGCCTGGTGGATCGACAGGCTGCGCACCGAGGCGTTCTACGTCGCCTGCTACCAATCCGACCGCAGCGACTTCTTTTCCGCGCACCGCGACAACAACCTGCCCGGCACCGCCAACCGCCGGCTGGCGGTCAGCATCGAGCTGAACGATGACTACGATGGCGGCGGCCTGGTGTTTCCCGAATACTCCGACGACCGCTGGCGGGCGCCGGCCGGCGGTGGCCTCGTCTTCTCCTGCTCGCTGATGCACGAGGCGGTGCCGGTGACGGCCGGCCGCCGCTACGTGCTGCTGGCCTTCCTCGCCGCCCCGCCGGGCTGACCGCCGCTGCGCCCTCAGTACCGGGCTTTCGGGGGCGGAGCCACTGGCGGAGTCCAGCCGACCGAGGGTTCGCCACCCTCGGTGCCGTACTCGCCCGGCATCGTCAGTTGCACCGTTCCGCCGCGTTCCTCAGCCTGCCCGCTGGCCTCGTGCAGGTCGCGGGCGGTACGCTCGCTCCACGGCAGCTGATAGCTGATGGGGTCGTCGCCGATCTCCGGTCGTAGCCAGATGAAGATCGCTTCGCCCTGACGAAGATGGTGGGCCAGCACCTCGGAATGCTCCAGCCGCGCCGTTACCAGTTCCACCGAGACCGGCTTCGGCCGCCCCAGGAGGTCGGCCGTCGCGACATAGAACAGCGCCACCTGGACCACTGCCAGCAGCAACACCAGGCGCCGGGTTCCGCGGCCGTTGGTGGTCGTCGCGGACAGCCAGATCAATCCTCCGCAGACCAGGGCGGTGATGGTGACCAGGACGACGTGCAGGTCCATGGCGGCTAGCCGCTGCGCGCCGACTTCAGGCTGGTCGGGAAGTCGTTGACGCTCCCGGACAGGAGCCGTCCGCCGTCGTCGAGGGTGAACCGCACGACGGTAACCTCGTGCCCGGCGTGGTGCAGCAGCAGACTGCGGCTGGCGATCGACAGCGGCGCGGTGTTCGGTTTCGGCGACAGCGATACCTGGACGGTGACCGGCACTGTCTGCGCGAGAGCCCGGTTCGAATAAAGATGCACGTTGACGATATACTCCCCGGCGGGCGCGCCGCGCGAGAAGGCGAACTCGTAGTTCAGCCCGGTGTCGTCGCGCTCGAAGCCGAGGTCGTCACGCAGCAGGTCGAATACCTGACCGCTGCTGTTCGAGTAGCCAACCGCCCTATCCCCAGGAGCACGCACCCACAGGTCGACGTCGACTTCGTCGGGCCAGCGGGCCTCCACGATGAGATTGCCTGGAGCCGCCATCGTTTCCTCGCCCGCGGTGGGCGGCGCCAGGTGCGGCAGCATCAGGACCACCATGGTCACGAAGCCCAGCAGGGTCAGCATCACCAAGTCACGGAAGACGGTGCCGTCGTCCTCCCCGTCGTCGATGGGATCAAGGTCGCGCATCGGCCTCTCCGATCGACACCAGGTCGGCCAGCAGCCGCACGGCCGTCGAGGTCACCAGGCGGTAATTCACCATCAGCCAGAGATTGGCGACCGCCCCTGCGAGGGTGGTGTACAGCGCCACCGACATACCCTGGATCAGCGTGGCGACCATCGGGGTCATGCTGGTGACATCGGTCGCCTTCTCGGGATCGACCCCCGACAGCGCCATGATGAAGCCGAGGACGGTGCCGATCAGGCCCAGCAGCACCAGGATACCGGCGATTTGCCGGATGACGGAGATGTTGTCGGTGACCCGCATTCGCAGGGCCGACGCCACCAAGCCGCGGCTGCCGCTGGAATGGTGGCGCACCTCATCGAGGTAGCGCGCCGACCAACTGTCGGCGAGGGCGTCGCCGCCGTGCGCGGTCTCGATCTCCTGGTCCAGGCGCCACAGGCGGTGGGCGGCGACCACCATGCCGACTGCAAACACAGCGATGATGACGACGGTCAGACGGGTGGGGTCCACCGTCACAAGGGTGTCGAGCCAGCCGCGCTGCCAAGCCACCCCAGCGAGAACGGCGGCCGGAAGGTTGAGTGCGGCATACTGATACAGCGGCGCATGACGCGTGCCGGTTCGTCGCACCGCCCTGGCAAACGTCGTGCCGGAGAACGCGGATTCGTAAGCGGTCATGGGCGCCTCCTGGGCGGGGCAACGCCGGTCGAGGACCGGTACGAGAAAGTCGCGAGAACGCTTCCGTTCTCTCCGCCAGACAAGCTTCTCTGGCGTCGTGCGAGTTCAATTCCCGCCCAAGGGCCGCCGCGTGCCGTGCCGTCTTATCCCGGCCTTTGCAATACTGGACGCGGACGCTGTCCCATTTCTGCAACGGCGGCGACGTGGGATGGTTCCAGCCGCCGGTCGCCGTCCTATCGATCCGATCGGCAGCGCGGCGTTGACTGGCCGGCAGCAAGCGCTCATTTCGTTGCGGCCCACAGGAGACTGCAGCCATGGCACCGCGCGACGTCCGAGCCGTTCCCGGAGTTCCCGAGCATCCGCCGATCAGCCTCGGCCGGATCGGCGTGCTGCTGGTCAATCTCGGCACGCCCGACTCCACCAGCATCCCCGACATCCGGCGTTATCTGGCGGAGTTCCTCTCTGACCGGCGGGTGATCGAGGTGAACCCGATCCTGTGGAAGCTGATCCTGCACGGGGTCATCCTGCGCTTCCGGCCGCCGAAGACCGCTGAAGCGTATCGGGCGATCTGGATGGCGGAGACCGACGAGTCACCGCTGCGCTATTACACCCGGGCGACCGCCGAGGCGTTGCGGGCCCGCCTGGATCCGGCCGGCGACGCGTTGCGGGTCGACTGGGCGATGCGCTACGGGTCCCCGTCGATCCGGTCGCGGATGGCGGCGCTGCAGGACGAGGGCTGCGACCGCATCCTGGTGCTGCCGCTGTATCCGCAATATGCCGCCTCGACGACTGCCACCGTGGTCGACGAAGTCGGCCGCCACCTTGCCGCTGCGCGCTGGCAGCCGACGCTCCGCACCGTGCCGCCGTTTCATGACGATCCGGCCTACATCGCGGCGGTGGCCGACGGCATCGCGGCGCATCTGGCGACGCTGGACTGGGAGCCGGAGGTGATCCTGGCGTCGTTCCACGGCCTGCCCAAGCGGTACCTGACGATGGGCGATCCCTACCACTGCCACTGCGCCAAGACCGCCCGGCTGCTGCGCGAGCGCCTCGGCCTCGACGCGAGCCGCCTGCGCCTGACCTTCCAGTCGCGGTTCGGCCGCGAGGAGTGGTTGCGGCCCTACACCGACGAGACCCTCGCCGCCCTCGGCGCCTCGGGCGTGAAGCGGCTGGCGGTGGTCACACCGGGTTTCGTCGCCGATTGCGTCGAGACCCTGGAGGAGATCGCCATGCAGGGCCGCGAGAGCTTCGAGCACGCTGGCGGCACCCATTACACTGTCGTGCCTTGCCTGAACGCCGGCGACGGCGCCACCAGCCTGTACGAGACCCTGGTGCGCCGCGAACTGGCGGGATGGTGGAAGGCCGAGGAGGCCAGGTGACGGGCCTGGGGCAACGAAGTATTCTGCACCCATCGGTGGCCGAGGAGTGTGACCGATGAGCCGGACAAGCATTGCTGTCGACGCGCAGTTGGTGGAACGGGCCGAACTGCTCTCCGTGGACGTTCGCGGCGCTGCCGAGGCGGGAATCCGCTTGGCGGTCGAGCGAGCCCACGACTCCGACTTGCGAGCATGGATCGAGAAGCATAGAGAGGCATTTCGCCAGAATGCGGAACGTGACAGGACGGAAGGACTGGTCAACGAGTCGCTGCGGCAGTTCTGATGGCCTTTCCGCTGCATCGGAACGCCCAAGGTGAGTCACCGCCCTATCTGCTGGTCCTGCAGCATTCCCTCTTGGATGACGAACTCGAATCGCGTGTGGTTGCTCCGGTCGTTCTAGCGGGCGTGCGTCAGGCCGTTCCCCATCTGAATCCCACGGTACGCGTGGAAAGTAGATCCTATGCCGTGATGGTGTCCGGTCTGGCCGCCGTGCCGAAGCGCTATCTCGGCGATGAGGTCACGTATTCCGGGATCGATGAGTACGATATCAAGCGCTGCCTCGATCGCCTGTTCTTTGGCATCTGACCGCTACAGCGTCGCCACCGCCACGTCGTCGGGGTCGGCGACGCCGACCAGGGTGATGCGGGTGCCGGTGGAGAGCCGCAGCACCGCGTCGGCGCCGAAGTCGAAGCGCGATGTGACCGTCACCCCGGCCGCCAGCAGGATCTGGTCGGCGGTCACGTCGAAGTCGCGGATCGTGTCGCTGTCGTCGTCGATGGCGCGGTAGGCGAAGATGTCGGTGCCGGCGCCGCCGAACAGGAGGTCGTCACCCTCGCCGCCGGTCAGCCGGTCATTGCCCTGGCCGCCGTAGAGCGTGTCGTCGTCGGCCCCCCCGTCGATCAGGTCGTCGCCCTGGTTGCCGTATACCACGTCCTCGCCGGCGTCGCCGGACAGGGTGTCGCGGCCTTCCAGCAGCACCGCCACGCCATCGCGCAGGACGTAGACCGGCTCCGAGTTGGCGCCGCCGAACAGGGTGTCGTCGCCGCCTCCGCCATACAGCAGGTCGTCGTCGCGCCCGCCGTAGAGTCGATCGTCGCCCGCGCCGCCGTCGAGGGTGTCGAGGCCGACGTTGCCGTAAAGGATGTCGTCGTCGCCGAGGGCGGCGAGGCGGTCCCAGCCGTCGCCGCCGATCATGCGATCGGAGTCGGCGCTACCCGCGAGCACGTCGTCGTCGAGCGTGCCGACCACCTCGGCGTCGATATTGATGACCACCTCCGTCGACGTCTCGAGCATAAAGGCGTCGAGAGCGCTCGGCTGATCGGTCGTTGGCATGGCATTCTCCGCTTCCTGCCGGCATCCGGTTCGCATGGACAAGCAAGTTCCGGTCCACCGGCGGTTGCCAGTGACATCTCAACGCGCGGTCGAACGGTTTCCGTCGCGCACTATCAAGCCAAGGAGAGATGGGTGCACGGCGAGGCGGTGCTGTTGGCGCTGGCGGCGGCAGGCTTCTTCGGCCTGGCGCTGGTGTTGACGCAGTTCGGACTGCGCCACGCCGAGCCGGCGCGCGGAGCGGCGATCAGCGTGTCGACCACGGCGGCTGCCTTCCTGCTCGCCTCGCCTGTGCTGGTGGACTGGGACGCCGCGGCGGTGCCGGGTGCCCTGGTGTTCGCCGCTATCGGGCTGCTGTTCCCGGTCTGCGTGACCATGCTGACCTTCCGGGCCAACAAGCAGCTGGGGCCGCATGTTACCGGTGCGCTCGGCAACATGGCGCCGCTGTTCGCGGTGGTGTTCGCGGCGGTGCTGCTCGGCGAGGTGCCAGGGCCGGCCCAGGCGCTCGGCGCTGTCATCATCGTCGCTGGAGCCACCATCCTCGTCCTCGCCTCGGCGCGGACGGTCGGCCGCGTCGCTCGCCTCGCACTGCTGCTGCCGCTGGCAGCCGCGCTGATCCGCGGCGCGGCACAGCCGGTGGTGAAGATCGGCTTCGAGAGCTGGCCGGATCCGTTCGCGGCCGCCTGCATCGGCTATCTGGTCTCCGCGGCGGTCACCGCCGTGATCGTGACGGCGCGGCGGCAACCGACCGGGGCGAGCGGCAGCCGCCGCGCCGTGCTGTGGTTCGCCGCCGTCGGGCTGTGCAACGGCGCCGCACTCACCACGATGTACGCCGCGCTGTCGCACGGCCCGGTGGCGCTGGTGGCGCCGCTGGTCGCCACCTACCCGATCGCCACCCTGGGCTTCGGTGCTGTACTGCTGCGCAGTGCCAGGGTCGGGCCGCAGGTCGCGCTCGGCGTGGCGGTCACCGTTGCCGGGGTGGCTCTGCTGCTGGCGACGCGCTGAGACTCAGTCGTCGCCGGCGGCTGCCCCGTCCCAGCCGTAGACCACCCGAGCCTGCTCGGCGCTGACGAAGCCGTCGCGTACGTCGATCGCCAGGCTGGCGCGGTCGCGTGCCTTCGGGTCGCCGAGGCCGCCGCCGCCCGGCATCTCGATGATGACCTTGTCGCCGGCCGGGATGGTCTGCCGCCCCTTGCCGCGGAACGACGGGCCGGAGGCCAGGGTCAGCTTGCCGGCGGTGCCGTTCGCCCCGCCGTTGCGGCCGCGCGGCGGGTGGATGATCCGGTCGAACATGCAGTTCATGGCGAACGGCGCGCCGTCGGCGTGGGCGATTTCCATGACCTGGCCCACCCCGCCGCGATGGGTGCCGGGGCCACCGGAATCGGTTCGGTATTCCTTCTTCCAGAAGATCAGCGGCGCGATGGTCTCGTTGACCTCGACCGGCGTGTTGCGCACGCCCGACGGGAAGGCGGTGGCGTTCAGCCCGTCCTTGCCCGGCCGCGCGCCGGTGCCGCCGGCGTGGAAGGTGTTCATGGCGAACGGCCGGCTCCGGCCGTAGTCGCCGTCGGCGACGCCGTGGCCGCCCAGCAGCACCGGGTTCCACAGGCAGCTGGTGCCCTCGGCCGGCACCCGGCCGGGGATGATCTGGTTCAGGCAGCCGAGCACCACGTCAGGCAGCATCTGGCCGGTCACATGGCGGGCCGCCACCGCCGACGGGTGCAGCGCGTTCAGGATCGTGCCCTCGGGGGCGGTCACCCGCACCGCGCCGAGCGAGCCGGCGTTGTTCGGCACTGCGCCGCCGATCACGCAGCGCACGCCGAAGCTGGCATAGGCCTGGGTGTAGGTCAGCGGCACATTGATGCCGTAGGTCGAGGTGCCGGAGGTACCGGTGAAGTCGACATCGATGCCGTCGTCGGTCACCGTGAGGGTGCCGACCAGGTCGATCGGCTGCTCGAAGCCGTCGATCCGCATGGCGTTGCTCCAGCTGCCCTTCGGCAGCTTGCGGATCTCCTCCAGCATGCCGGCCCGGCTGCTGTCGATGATGTGGCGGCCGAGCTCGTCGAGGTCGGCGAGGCCGAACTCCCGCATCATGTCGACCAGGCGGCGGCCGCCGACCTCGTTGCAGGCCATCAGCGAGTAGATGTCGCCCTCGACCTCGACCGGATTGCGGACGTTCACGCCGAGCAGGTGCAGCATGCTGCGGTCGACGGTCCCGGCGGTGGCCAGCCGCATGATCGGGATGTTGATGCCTTCCTCGTAGACTTGGCGGCCGTCCGGGCCGAAGCCGCGGCCGCCGACATCGACCACGTGGGTGGTGCAGGCGAACAGCCCGACCGGCCGGCCGTCCAGGAAAGTCGGCGTGACAACCGTGAAGTCGTTCAGGTGGCCGGTGCCCTTCCAGGGATCGTTGGTGATGAAGACGTCGCCCTCGGCCATGGTGGTGATCGGGAACACCTCCAGAAAGAACCCGACCGAGGCGGCCATGGCATTGACATGGCCGGGAGTGCCGGTGACGGCCTGCGCCAGCATCCGGCCCTGGATGTCGAACACCCCGGCCGAGATATCGCCGGCCTCGCGCGCCGAGGTCGAGAAGGCGGTGCGCACCAGGGTCTGCGCCTGCTCCTCGACCACCGAGAGCAGCCGGTTCCACTGGATCTGCATGTGGATCTGGTCGAGGGCGCTGCGGTTGGCGGTCATGACTGGTCTCCTCGGGCGCTGCGCCTCGCGGTCAGCATCAGGTAGCCGAGCGGGTTCACCGTGACGTCGAACGTCGAGGTGACGACGGTGGTGGTCTGGTCCTCGACGATCAGCGCCGGGCCGGAGACCGCGGACCCGGGCACCAGGTCATCGCGGGCGTAGATCGCGTAGTCGACGCTGTCGCGCCGCGCCGGATCGAACACGCTGCGGCTGGCGATCGGCTTCGGCGCGGCGACGCTGCCGGCGGCGGCCGCCGGCGCCGCAGCCGTGGCAATCGGCGCCGCCACGGTCAGCGTCCAGCTCAGGATCTCGGGCTCCTGCCCCGGGATGGTGCGGCCGTAGAGATGCACGTACTCGGCCTCGAAGGCGGCGCGGATGCCGTCGGCGTCGGCCGCGGTCAGGCGGCCGGCCGGCAGCGGCACGCTGATCTCGTGGCCCTGCCCGACATAGCGCATGAACGCCACCCGGCTCTCGGACAGCCCCTGGTCGCCGGCGCCGGCCACGACGATGGCGCGCGCCTCCTCGGCCATGCCGGCCAGAAGGCTGTTGACCTCGGCCGGATCGAACTCCGACAGCCGAAGATAGCGGCTGCGCACCACCTCGTAGGAGATCGGCGCCCGCAGGAAGCCGATCGCCGAGCCGACGCCGGCGCCGGTCGGCACCACCACGGTATGGATGTCGAGCTTCTCGGCCAGCCGGGCGGCGTGCAGCGGCGCGGCACCGCCGAACGCGATCATGGCGCGGGCGGTGATGTCCTTGCCGCACTCGATGGCGTGCACCCGGGCGGCGTTGGCCATGTTCTCGTCGACGATCTCGGCCAGCGCGAAGGCGGCCAGCCGGCCCTGCAGGTTCATCGGCTTGCCGACCTTGTCGGCGAGGGCGGCCGCTGCGGCATCGATGTCCAGCTTGACCTCGCCGCCGGCGAAGCGTGCCGGGTCGATCTTGCCGAGTACCACATCGCCGTCGGTGACCGTCGGGTTGGTGCCGCCGCGGCCGTAGCAGGCGGGACCGGGTTCCGACGATGCGCTGTCAGGGCCGACCAGCAGCCGGCCCATGGCGTCGACCCGGGCGATCGAGCCGCCGCCGGCGCCGATCTCCACCATCTCGATTGCCGGGATGCGCACCGGCAGACCGCTACCCTTGAGGTTGCGGTACACCCGCGCGACCTCGAAGGTGCGGGTCGACAGGGGCGCGTAGTCGTCGATCAGGCAGATCTTGGCGGTGGTGCCGCCCATGTCGTAGGACACCACGTCCTTCAGCCCGCATTCCTTGGCGATCTCGGTCGCCAGGATGGCGCCGCCGGCCGGTCCCGACTCGACCAGCCGGATCGGGAAGCGGATCGCGGTCTCCAGGGTCGTCAGGCCGCCGCCGGAGGTCATCAGCAGGAACGGGCAGCGATAGCCGCGGTCGCGCATCCGAGCGCCGAGCTCGGTCAGGTAGCGCGCCATCTTCGGCTGCACATAGGCATTGGCGCAGGCGGTCGACTGCCGCTCGTACTCGCGGATCTCCGGGCAGACCTCGCTCGACAGGGTGATCGCCAGGTCCGGATAGGCCTCGGCCAGGATCTCCGCTACCCGGCGCTCGTGCGCGCCGTTGGCGTAGGCGTGCAGCAGGCCGATTGCGACCGCCTCGACCTTCTCGGCGGCGATCTGCGGGATCAGTGCCCGCACCGTTTCCTCGTCGAGCGGAACCAGCACCTCCCCGCGGTAGTTCAGCCGTTCGGACACCGACCAGCGCAGGTAGCGCGGCACCAGCGGCGGCGGCCTGTCGATGGCGATGTCGTACTGCTCGAAGCGGTTCTCCTGCGCCATCTCGACGCTGTCGCGATGGCCCGCGGAGGTGACCAGCGCCGTCTTCGCCCCCTTGCGTTCGATGAGGGCGTTGGTGGCGAGGGTGGTGCCGTGGATGATCAGGCCGACGGTCTCCGGGGCGACTCCCGCCTCCGCGACCGCCTTGTCGACCCCTGCGAGGACGCCCTCCTCCGGCGCCTGCGGCGTGGTCAGGACCTTCGCGGTGACGCGACGGGTCCCGATCTCGAGCGCGACGTCGGTGAACGTGCCTCCCACGTCGACGGCGAGACGCGGAGCGGTGCTGGAGAACGTCATCGGTGAGCCGTTGTTGCAGTGCAAAAGGAGGCGCAAGGTTTCGCGATCAGGTGCCGTCTCGTCAATGGCGAACACGGCGCGCTGTTGCGATTCCGTGGCAGCCCGTGACCACCCCGTCCGTCGTGGCGGAACCGCGAGGCCGGTCGCCCGTTGCACTCAGGACTTCGGACGGGGGGCGAACCGCCCGGCCTTGGTCGGCAAGACATAACGGGGAAGGGACTGGGGATGGACCCGAAGAGACTTGTCGGAATCGCCCTCGTCGCCGTCGGGGCCGTGCTCGTCGTGCTCGGCCTGAACGCTGCGGACGCGCCTTTGGGGCAACTGTCCGAGACGCTTACCGGCAGCTACCCGGACCGCACGGTCTGGCAGTTGGCCGGCGGCGCCGCGGCGGTCTGCGTCGGCCTCGTGCTGATCGCCGGGCGACGATGGGGCTGAGCGCGCGGGCACCGGCCCGACTGTCGACAACTGCCATGCAAGAGGACTGACCATGCGCAAGACACTGATGTACGCCCTGCCGGTGACCCTGGCGGCCGGGATCGCCGTGAGCGGGTTCACGGCGACCGGCGCCCAGGCAGCCAGCCTGTTTCCGCTGTTCCCGAACGTCGAGGCGGTGCGGACGATCCAGCCGAACGGAGCCGGCTTCGAGCAGAAGCTCGCCAAGGAGTACAAGGATCTCTCCGTCTTCGAGGCGGACGAGATGGGCGACTGGACCGACGCCGAACGATTTGCCGAGAAGGGCCTGCGCGCCGCCGGCGGGACGGCACCGATGCCGTTCGAGCCGCGCCAGTGGAACATTGACAGTGCCTCGACCCGCAGCGAGCTGGAGACGGCCCGCACCGACCTGGTCAGCACGCTGGATGCCGGCGGCCGGAGCGTGGCACCGACGGAGGCGGCGGTCGCCCAGGCCCGCTACGACTGCTGGGTCGAGCAGGCGGAGGAGGGACACCAGTTCGATCATATAGCGGCCTGCCGAACCTCCTACATGGCGGCGATCGCGGCCCTCAAGGAGGCGATGCAGCCGACCCGTACGACCTACGAGACCGTGCAGGAGGAGATCTCCCGCGACACCGTCTACTTCGATTGGGACAAGTCGGAGATTCGGGCCGACCAGAAGCGCGAGCTCGACGCCTTCCTCGCCGAGATGCGGAAGATCGAGCCGGTGACGCTGTACATCGAGGGCCATGCCGACACCTCGGGGCCGGCTGACTACAACGCCCAGTTGTCGCTCCGCCGTGCCGAGGCGGTGCGCGCCGAGCTGGTCAGCCAGGGCATGACGGTGGGTGAGCTCAGGGATCTGCAGCTGCAGGCCAAGGGCGAGGATTCCCCCGCGGTGCCGACCGGCGACAACGTCCGCGAGGAGCGCAATCGCCGCGTGGTGGTGATCGCCACCGGCCAGTCGACGCGCAACCGCACCGTCGACCAGAGCGCCACCACGAAGAAGCAGTAGCGCCCAGACAGGGCGACGACAGCGAGGGCCCGCCGATCACCGGCGGGCCCTTTTGCGTTGAGGATCGCAGGCGGTCACGCTTCGGGCGGCGCTTCCGGGCGCTTCAGGTGGGCCCGCACCCGCGACAGATCCTCGCTGCTCCAGCCGAAGCGGCTCACCGAGGTGAGCATGGCGGTGAACCGGCCGTCCCATTCGACGCCGCGGGCCGCGAGCCGGCGCACGAGGTCGGCGCTGATCCACGCCTCGCCGGCTCCGGCGGCCTCGGCGCCTGGGCCGAGTGCGGCCACTGCCTCGGAGTCCGACATGCCGGCATCTGCCAGCTCGATGTGAAAGCGCCTGAAATCCTCGGCCTCGGCCAGCCCGAGACGGCCATCGCGACCCACCAGGATGATCATGCCCCGGACTCCCCGTGCCGACTGCCGCCCGCTGACTGCCGTGCCCGCCGCGCATGTGCGCGGGCGTCGTCGAGCCGATCGATCAGGCGCCAGCCGGCGATCATGGCGGAGATCGGCAGGGTCGCCATGCGACGGCCCGGGAAAGGCGTGACCGGCGAGAGCGGGAAAGTGACATCGCGATCGGGTGCGCCGCAAACGCGACGTGCGAGGTCGCGGCCGACCATCGTGGCGGCGGCGAGGCCCCGGCCGCTGTAGCCGAGACCGGCGTAGAGGCCGGGGCCGAGGGCGTGCACGCGCGGCAACTGCTCCGGCGTGAGCGCGATCCAGCCGCTCCAGCATTCCTCCCAGACTGGGTCGGCGAGGGCGCGGAAGAGGCCCGCCAGCCGACGGTCGGCGGTGTGGAGATAGGGCGGCCTGTCGCGCCCGAAGGCCGGGCCGTCCACCGTCACGTGCATACGGCCGCCCGGCAGCTGGCGCACCCCGGAGTAAAGGCGCCGCGTGTCGGTGAGCGGCTGGCCGTCCGGTAGGATGGTGGCGAGGAGCGATGGCCGCACTGGGGCGGTCACGGCGCCGTGCACGCGCATCGGCACGATGCTCCCCGCGAGCGCCGGCAGCAGCCGGCCCGTATAGGCGTTGGTCGCGACGATCACGCTGTCGGCGGTCACCTGGCCGGCGTCGGTGTCGAGTCGCCAGCTGCGGCCCTGGCGCTCGATGCGCCCGACCCGGACACCGGTGCAGAGCGTGGCGGTGCCCGCGGCGGCCCGACCGAGACCCCGGACATAGGCGAGTGGGTTGATGTGGCCGCCGCGCCGGTCGAGGGCCGCCGCCTCGTAGAGTTCCGAGCCGATCGCCGCGGCTGCGGCTTGCGCCTCCAGCATCTCGACCGCGGCGCCGCGGCGCTGCCATTCGCGGGTGCTGCGTTCCAGCCGGTCACGCCCGCGGGCGGTGTGTGCGCCGAACAGCAGGCCGCTGCGCACGGCGCCGCAGGCGATGCCATGGCGCCCGATCAGGTCGAAGACCAGGTCGGGACCCGCGGCGACGTCGGCGATGATGCGCTCGCCGCGCTCCGGGCCGTAATGCTCGATGATCCGGGCGTTGCCATGCTTGAGCGACGGCACGACCTGTCCGAAGGCCCTGCCCGATGCGCCCCAGCCGATCGACCTGGCCTCCAGCACGGCGACCGTGGCGCCGCTCCCAGCGAGGTGGCATGCCGCCGACAGGCCGGTGATGCCGCCGCCCACGATGGCGACGTCGACCCGGCCCGGCGGCGCCGGGCAGGCGGCGGGCGGGTCCTCGCCGCTCCATCGCTCATAGGCGGCGGGCGGCGGGCCGTGGTCGTCGAGGAATGGCTGCACCGGCACCTCGCGGGTGGTCGGCCGGCATGGGCCGGGGTGCTCCCGTGGGCGTCCGGCCGGCGCCACGGCCCCGGGCGCGGTCAAGCGATCACGGCGATGTCCTGTGGCGTCGTCGACAGCAGCTCTATGCCGGTCTCGGTGATGATGCAGTTATCGATCAACCGCACGCCGATGCCTTCCTCCTTGCTGAACAGGGCGGGCTCCACCGACACCACCATGCCCGCCTTCAGGACGTCCTTGCTGCCGCCGAACATGTTCAGCGGCTCGCCCCAGGACGGCGGAAAGCCCGGAGCCATCCCGTAGCCGGAGGTATGCTGCCTCAGGTGGTCGACGCCGGCCCCGACAAACACCGCCTTCAGTGCCTCGTGCGGGTCGATGGCCGGCACGCCGGCTCTCATCCGCGCCATGGCGGCGGCCGAAGCCTCGCGCACCAGTGCGAACAGCTCGCGCAGCCGGGGGCTTGGCTCGCCGAGGTTCCACTGGCGGCCCAGCGTCGAGGTATAGCGCTTGTAGGCGCCGCCGAGCTCGACCAGGCCGGTGTCGCCGCGGCGCAGCTGCCGCTCCGTCGGCCCGCCGAGCGCGAAGCAGCTGCGCTCGCCGGTCACCAGGTTCATGGTGCTCGCCGGCAGCGCGCTGCCGGCGGCGAGGATCGCCTGGTAGGCGGCACCCGCCAGCGCCAGCTCGCTGCGACCCGCCTCGACCTGCCCGAGCAGCGCCTGCCAGGCGGTGCCGGCGATCTCCGCGGAGCGCCGGTGATAGGCCAGCTCCTGCGGCGACTTGTTCATCTTCAGGCCGGGAATCAGCCCGTTTGGCTCGGCGACCAGCGCCTCGCCCAGCATGGTCTTGAGAGCCAGGTAATGGTGCGGGTTCAGGTAGGCCGAGGGCACCTCCAGCCCGACGCGCCGGGACCCGAGGCCGAGGTCGTCGGCGAAGCGCTTGAACGCCTGCATCGCATCCTCGGGCTCGCGGCCGTTGAAGCTGCGCACGGCCTCGACCATCGAGTCCGCCTCGAACTCGTTGCGGTCCATCTCGCGTGTGAAGATCTCCAGCCGGCTGTCGGTCGCCGACACCGGCAGGCACTGAAAGGTGGTGTAGCTCTTGTTGTCCTGCCCGATCAGCCAGCGGATCGACACCGGGTGGACCAGCAGCAGCCAGTCCAGCCCGGCATCGGCGATCGCCCGTCGCGTCCGGGCGAGCCGGTCCGCGAATTCGGCGGCCGTAAAGTCGTGCTTTGACATGACGCTCTCCGTTTTCGGTTTTAGTCTGCGGTGCGCCGCCGGTCGGGCCGGCGCGCGGATAACGTCTAGCCGGCGGCTTGCCAGTGCCGGCTCACCTCACCCTCGACCAGCGCCCAGATCTCCTTTTTCAGGGCGGCGTATTCCGGCGACAGCTGCACGGTCACATGGCGCGGGCTCGGCAGCGTGTTGACCAGCACCGCCATGACCCGCCCGGGCCGGGCAGACATCACGACGATGCGGTTCGAGAGGATCAGTGCCTCGTCGATCGAATGGGTGATGAACACCACGGTCTTCCGGCTGGCCTCGTGGATCCGGAGCAGTTCCTCCTGCATCACCTGGCGGGTCATCGCGTCGAGTGCCGCGAAAGGCTCGTCCATCAGCAGCACCTCCGGGTCCGTGGCGAGCAGGCGGGCGAAGGTCACGCGCTGCTGCATGCCGCCGGACAACTCCGAGGGGTAGTGGTCCTCAAAGCCGCCGAGCTTCACCATGTCGATGAAGGACTGTGCGCGCACGCGCCGGGCGTCGCGCGGCACGCCGCGGACCTTCAGGCCGAACTCGACGTTGGCGCGGACGGTCTTCCAGGGGAACAGCGCGTAGGACTGGAACACCATTCCACAGCGCGGCTCGATGCCGGTGATGGGCTGGCCGCGCAGCCTGACCGTGCCGGACGTCGGCTGGGTGAAGCCGGCGAACATGTTCAGCATCGTCGACTTGCCGCAGCCGGAGGCGCCCAGCAGGCAGACGAACTCGCCCTCCTCAATGTCGAGCGAGAGGTCGTCGATGGCCACGATCGAGCCGCCGCGGCCGGCGTCGAACGACTTGGTGACGTTGGAGGCGCTGAGTATGGAGGTCATCGCGGCGCTGCCCTCACTGGCGACGGTTCCGCTCCCAGGGGAGCAGCAGGCGCTCGATCGTGTCGGCCAGCCGGTCGGCGATCAGCACGGTGATCGAGATGCAGATCATGCCGACCAGGACCAGGGCGAGGTTTCCCCAGTCTTTGGCTTGCCAGATCAGGGCGCCAAGCCCGTTCTGGGCCGCGATCATCTCAGCCGACAGCACGCAGGACCAAGAGATCGCGAGTGTGACCTTCAATCCGGTGATGATGCCGGGCAGGGCGCCCGGAAGGATCACCTCCAGCATGACGTCGATGTCGCGTGCGCCCAGGTTGCGCGCCGCCCGCACCAGCAACGGGTCGACCCGCCGCGTGCTCTCGTAGGTGTAGATCAGGATGTAGATCCAGGAGCCCATGAAGACGATCGCCACCTTCTGGGACTCGCCGATGCCGAGCCAGAGCATGGTCAGCGGGATCCAGGTGATCGACGGCAACGGACGAAGCAGCGAGACGAAGGGATCGAGCACGGCCTTGACCGGCGCCCACACCGCCATCGCGACGCCCAGTGGAATTGCCACCACGCCGGCGAGCGCGAAACCGAGGAAGACCCGCTTGGACGACATCCAGACGTCCTTCAGCAGGGAGCCGCCGGCCAGCGCGCCCCAGGCTTCCTGCAGCACGGTCTCCGGCTTCGGCAGGAACACCGGGAGGATCCAACCGAGCGCCGTCGACAAATACCAGACGCCCAGCACGATGGAGACGGAGAGGGCGCCAATGGCGACCCTCCCCGGAACCGCCATCCGCCGCCTGAGCCTGCCGGCCTCGGTGACCGGTATCGGCGGCGCGGCGTCGGTCGGCCCCATGCTCACCATCTCCTGACCGCTCCCTGATCCAGAGTCCGTCGGCCCGGGACTGGCGTCACTCGGGCACGAAGCCCGTCGCTTCCCACTTCCTGGTGTCCGGCACGGTCGGGATCTTGCCGTTCGCATGCAGCCACTCCGCCAGATACTGCATCTGGCCGGAATGCAACCGCATGTGCTCCTTCCAGTTCTCCTTGCCGAAATAGTGGAACGTCTTCATCGCCGCCAGGACGATCTCGGGAGATTTGCGGAAGTAATGCGCCACGGTATTGGCCGTATCCTCGGGTTGGGCGTTCGTGTACTCCACCCCCTTGAAGATGGCGGTGACGAGCTTTGTAGCGACCGCCGGCTGCTCGTCGACGAGCTTGCGCGAGATGATCAGGATGTCCGGCGATTCCATGGTGCCGAACTTCTTGAAGTTCTCGGTGTCCTTGTCGGTCCCGAGCAGGGCGCCGCCGGGAGCGGCCGCCTTGACGGCGGCGAACAGCGGCTCCCACACGCAGGCGGCGTCGACGTCGCCCTTGCCGATGGCCGCGGCCATCTCGCCGCCGGGCAGGTTCACGAAGTCGACGTCGGTGATCTTCATGCCCTCGGCCTGCAGCAGGCCGCTCAGCGTGATCTCGGCCGAGCTGTTCGCCGCGACCTTGCGGCCCTTCAGGTCCTTGAACGACGCGAACCCGGGCCGGGCCCAGCAGCCTTCGTTGCCCGGGCTGTCGTCGATGTTCGCGAAGTAATAGAAGCTCTCGTTGCCGCGCGACATCTCGCTGATCACGGCGAGGCGGCCGAGATTGCTCCAGGCGACCGACCCCGCGGTCACCGCGCGGATGCGGTCGGCGGAACTGCCGATCGACTGGACCGTGACGTCCAGCCCCTGCTCCTTGAAGTAGCCCTTCTCGACCGCGAGCATGATCGGCACGTGGCCCCACCATGTGAGGGAGATGCCGACGTCCAGCTTCGGCGTCTGCGCCCGGACCTCGGCCGGCCCGGCGCATAGACCCACAACGGCAAGCGATGCCAGGCACAACCCGCCTACCAATCGCTGCATCCTGCTAAATCCGATTTCAGCACTCACGGCACCCTCCTTCGCGTGACAGCCCCCAAACCCGTCGTGCAGCGTCTCCATCCGTCTCCGCCCGCCTGGTCCGGCACCACGTCGCCGGCCGGCCGAACTCATGCGACGGCCGCCTCCTTCCGCGATGCGAACCGCGGGATCACCTGCTCGCCCATCAACTCGATGGACCGCATGACCTGGTCGTGCGTGGTGTTGCCGGCCTGCAGGACGAAGATCATCTGGTCGAGGCCGGCCTCCGCCCACTTCTCGACCTGCCGGCAGACCGAGTCGGGGTTGCCCCCGATCGCCATGCCGTCCTCGATCAACTGATCGTTGGTGCGGGACCGGAACTTGGCGACCACCGCGTCCTTGCCGCCGGCCGACGCGAAGCGGACGTGGTTCAGTTCCACGTCGTTGTCACCGTTGTACCAGCGTGCCGCGGCGCAGGCGATGTCCCGGCCGGTGCGGTCGTCTTCGTGGCAGCAGGCCAGCGCGAAGGCGGCGACGTGCTCGTTGGGGAACTTCCCCACGAAGCCGGCGGGATCCGCGGAGCGGATGGTCTCGCGATAGCTGCGGATGGCGTCCCGGGTCTCGTCGATGCTGTTGCGCGTCACTCCGATCACGCCGACGCCCTGCCGGGCGGCGTGCTCATAGGTCGACAGATTCGAGGCGGCGATCCACAGTGGCGGATGCGGCCGCTGGACCGGCCGCGGCAGCACGTGACGCGCCGGAAGGTCGAAGAACTCGCCCTTGAAGCCCGGGAAGCGCTCGTCCTCGAACATCTTCATCACCACACCGAGCGCCTCGTTCGACAGCGCCCGGCTGGTTTCCGGGCTCACTCCGAAGGCGTCGGTCATGTATGGCGACGAGCCCCGCCCGAAGCCCAGGTCGACCCGGCCGCCGCTGAGGACGTCGACCGAGGCGACGCGCTCCGCCAACATGAAGGGATTGTGCAACGGCAGCAGCAGCACGGCGAAGCCGAGTCGGATCCTGGATGTCCGCTGGCTGATGGCGGCATGCAGCAGGTCCGGGCAAGGACTGTGGCCGATCTGACGGAAGAAATGCATCTCGGTCAGCCAATAGTAGTCGAATCCGGCCGCTTCTCCCGCAACGGCTTGTTCCAGCATGGTCTGGAAGGCATTGCGCTCTGCGTCCGGCTCCCAGGGTCGAGGTATTTGGAGCTGGGTCATCAGACCGAATTTCATTGGCGCACCTCTGGGATCCGCTTCGCGTCATCTGTTCGACACATGACGGTAACCAGGGCCATTCGATTGCGTCCAAGGCATAATCAACATAGGATATATAACCAATCCGTTGGATCGTTCCCCGACCATGGATCTGCGCGCGCTTCGCTACTTCCAGGCAGTCATCGAGTTCGGAAGCTACAGCCGCGCGTCGGAGTCGCTGCGGATCTCGCAGCCGGCGATCAGCCGCCAGGTCGCCCATCTCGAGGAGGAGCTCGGCCGGCCGCTGTTCGTGCGCAACGGCCACGGCGTGACCCCGACCGAAGCGGGCCGCCTGCTGTTCGAGCGCAGCCAGGCGATCCTGCGCCAAGTGGAGAATGCCGCCGCAGAGATCCGCGGCACTGGAGCCGAGCTCGGCGGCACGCTCGCCCTGGCGGTGCCCCCGGGGGCCGGCCAGTTCCTGCTGCCCGAGCTGGTGCGGCGGTTCCGATCCGCCTGCCCAGGAGCGTTTCTGAAGGTGGTGGCGGGCTACAGCGGCTACATTCACGAGTGGCTGGTCCGTGGCCGCGTCGACCTCGCCTGCATCCACGGGCCACTGCCGCAGCGCGGCTTCGAGGTGATCCCCCTGGTCGACGAGGAAGTGTTCCTGGTCGGCCGGCCGGGAGCATTTCCCTTCGATCGCGGGTTTGCGCAGTCGAGCGATCTCGAGCGGGTGCCGCTGATCCTGCCGAGCAGACCGAACAGCTCGCGCCGGCTGCTCGACGAGTCGCTGTTGGCCGGCGCGATCGTCCCCTATGTCGCGATGGAGGTCGACGACACCTCGATGATCCGCGTCCTCCTGAAGGCGGGACTGGGCTTCAGCCTGCTCAGCCAGGGCGCATTCCTCGGCGAGGTCGGCCGCGGCGAGCTCGAAGCGGTCCGCTTCGAGCCGCCGATTCACTGGCCGCTGGCCCTCATGCTGTCCACCACCCGGCAGCGCAGCCAACTTGTCGACCTTCTGGTGGTCACGATCCGCGAGACGGTAGCCGACCTGGTGTCGACCGGGGCTTGGCCGGGCCGGTTGCCGGCAGCGTGAGGGGCGGACCTGCGCCGGCCGTCCCGGGTCAGCGGGAGAGTGGCCCGGCGTCGAGGTCGAACAGCTGGCCGCCGTGGAATACCAGGGGGCTCGACCCCTCTTCCATCGAGACCGCCTCCACCCTGCCGAGCAGAATGACGTGATCGCCAGCCAGAATGTCGTCGACCAGGGCGCACTCGAAGCGGGCGAGGCTGGACGTGAGCACCGGATAGCCCCGTTCGCTGAGGTGCCAGGGGCAGACCTCGCCCCGTGGGCCGCCGCGGACGGCGAAACGGCGCGCGACCTCGCATTGATCGCCGGCGAGTACGTTGACCACGTAGCCGCCGCGCCTGAGGCAATGCTGATAGGATCGCGACCCGACATCGAGGCAGACCAGCACCAGCGGCGGATCCAGCGAGACCGAGGTGAAGGAGTTCGCCGTCAGGCCGACCAGCCGGCGGCTCTCGTCCAGCGTCGTGACCACGGTGACGCCGGTGACGAAGCGCCGCAACGCGCGCCGGAGCATCGCGTCACCGGTGTTGTCGGCGACAGGCGTCCTGCGGATCTCGCAGCCCCGATCGTCCTGCGTCACGGACCCGGCCTCTCTCGGCAGCATCACTCGCCGGACGGTAGGCGTTCCGCGAGTTGTCGTCTAAATCATAATCGACATAATAAATATAACTGGAACGTGGACTCGGGTTTCGCCGGGCACGCTTTCATCTCAAAGAAGTGGCCCGCCGAGGGGCGGGCCGGAGTGACAGGGGGATCGGGGACTCGGGGAGGATCCGGAAACCGGGAGGTGACCGTTACTTCTTGGTCTGATCGTAGATGTAACCGCCGGCGGCACCGAGGCCACCGCCGATGACTGCGCCGCACGACAAGCAGCCGCCCGTGAGCAGGCCCGCGGCGGCACCGGCGCCGGCACCGATGCCGGCTCCCGACAGGGTGCGCTGCTGGGTGTCGTTCATGCCCGAGCAGCCGCCGAGCGCGAGCGCACCGGCAACGGCGACCGGAAGCAACAGGCGTTTCATGGCACTCCTCCAAACTGTGTGGCCGAACCCTGCCGAGGGCCGGCCGGGTCTTCGTTGGAGGAACGCGACAGCAACTGTTGCGGTTCCCGAACGGAGCGGCGCCGCTCGGCGATTTCTTGCCGCGGCCGGGCCGACTCGCCTAATGTCCGGGCAAACGCGAGGAGACGCCTGATGGCGCGGCAGCGCGGCCCGCAACCGCAAACCGGCCCGAAGCCGGAGCCCGGCACAAGGCCGAAGTCCGGACTGACGGCGAGCGTGCTGACTGTGGTGGCCGCGCTGACGGTCTCCATCGGCGCGCTGGAGGCCGCGGTGCGCGTGCTCGACGGGGTCGGCTTCGATCCCCGCAACTATGTTGCCGACCGCCTGTCGCTGCTGGCGAGCGCCTACCCGAGCGTCTACGACCCGCAGCTCGGCTACGTGCCGCGGCCGGATTACGACGGCACCGCCAATGCCTGGAACACCCGGGTCTCCATCGACGCGGCCTCGCTGCGCCGCAACGCGCCGGACCGCCCGGTGCCGAAGCCGGCGGCAGTGGTGGCGGTCGGCGACTCCTATACGTTCGGCGACGAGGTCTCCGACGCCGACACCTGGCCGGCGCAGCTGGAGGGCCTGCTCGGGCAGCCGGTCGCCAACGGCGGCGTGTTCGGCTACGGCCTGGACCAGGCGGTGCTGCGGGCCGAGCGGCTGGTGCCGGAGTATCGGCCTTGGTCGCTGGTGGTCTCCTTCATCTACGGCGACGTCCGGCGTACGCAACTGGTGCAGCGCACCGGCGTCGAGAAGCCTTACTTCCAGGTGATCGACGGACAGTTGGTCCTGCGCAACGTGCCGCCGTCGCCGAACCGGCCGCGCATCGAGCAGATGGGGCTGGTGCGCACAGTCCTCGGCTACAGCTATCTGGCGGACTGGACGGCGCGACGGCTGGCGGTGACGGATTGGTGGTACGCGGGCGGCTTTCCGCAAGTGCAGGCGCATGACGACGGCCCGCAGGTCGCCTGCCTGCTGATGCGGCGCCTGCGGGCGCTGCAGGACGCGAGCAGCGCCCGGGTGCTGGTGGTCGCGCAATATATCCCGCGCAACTTCACCACACCCGAAGACCCGAAATCGGTCGAGGAGCTGAGCGGCACGGTGCGGCTGCTGGACTGCGCCGCCAAGGCCGGTCTAGACGTGCTCGATACGCTGCCGGCGCTGCAGGCACGCTACCGGGCGAGCCCCTCGGGCTTCCTGGGGCAGTACTTCGTGCAGGCCCACATGTCGGCGGCCGGCAATCGCCTGGTTGCCGAGCAGGTGGCCGACGCCCTGGCCCGGGCGCACAACGGCGGATGACGGCGCCGTCCGACGATTGGATCGCGACCCGCCGGGGGCTGGTGATCCTGATGGCGGCGAGCGGTGCGGCCGCCGCGGCGGCCGGCTGGATCGCGGCCGGCGTACCGGCCGGGCTCGAGGCTGTCACCGACCTCATCGGCTATCCGACCTATTACGATTTCGACATCCGCCGCTATGCCGTTCTGGCGGCACTCGTGGTTCTCGGGCTGCCGGCGCTGGCACTCGCCCTGGTGCTGGCGTTGCGGCTGTTGTGGCGGCCCCGCCCGGGCTTCTGGGCCAGACCGGCGCTGGCCATGCCGGCGCTGGGGCGCGGCCCGTACGACCTCGCCTGCGGCCTGACCGATGCCGCCGTGCTCGGGATCGCTGCCGGCTATGGTGGCGCGGTCGCCGTCGGCTATGGGGCCGGCATCGCCGTGGCGGTAGCCGCCGCCGTGCTGCTGGTGCTGACTTTGGCCACAGGGCGCGATCCGCAGGGCCTGGCGCGGGTGGTGGCGGCGACCGCGCCGCTCGGGCCGACATTGTTGGCCATCGCCTCCTCGCGCACGATGGTCACGGTGGTGGAGACCGGTGCCGCCGTGCCCTATCCATGGTTTCCGGCCTGGCTGGCGGCGGCACTCGCGGTGGCCGGCTGGCTGGTCGTGTACCGGCTGGGGCCGGAACGCGCGGCGCGGCCGGTGGCGATGCTGTGGGTCGGCCTGCCGCTGCTCTGGCTGCTGGTGGCCGAATTGCCCGGGGCGATCGGACCGGTCGACCTGTTCCACGAGGGCGAAATGCTGGTCGGCGCCCGCGCGCTGCTGGACGGCCGGTTGCCCTGGGCCGACCTGCACATGCTGCATGGCCCGTGGTTCGACGCCGGCCGCGCCCTGGTCGGGATGCTGCTGCTGCAGCCGAGCCGCTGGGGGGCGATCGCCGGGCTGCACCTGGTCGTGAACCCGCTGTACCTGGCCGGGCTGGCGGCGCTGTTCGCCTGGTTGTCGGGCTGGCGCTGGCCGCATGCCGTGCTGGCGACCCTGCTGGTGGTGTGCCTCGACCCGCTGGTGCATGTCAGGCTCATCCTGTGGGCGCCGCTGCTGGCGTCGCTTGCGCTGCTGCTGGTCCGCGCCACCGCCCTGCGGGCGCTGGCGCTGGTGTCGCTCGGTGCCATCCAGGCGGTGCTGGTGCCGGAGGCGGCGCTCGGCGTGATCGCCGTGGGTGCCACAATCGTCCTGCACGACGCGGTCGCCGGCGAGGGGCATGGCGCCGTGCGCTTCCGGCGCACGTTGATGTGCGCGCTGTTCTCGGCCCTGGTGATCGTCGCCGTCGCGACCGTCCTGCTGGCGACCGGCGCCTGGGCCGGCTTCATCCACCATCTGACGGTGTTCGCCCGCGACCATGCGCTGGCTGGCGGGATTCCGTTCGCGCGCGCGCTTCCCCTGGGCGATCTGCGCGTGCTCGTGGCGGTGATCGTCGGGGCGCTGTTCATGGCCGCAGCGGGGGCCGGCTGGGCGGTGCTGACGCGCCGCCGGCTCGGGGTCCGAGAGTGGGTCGTGATTGCCGCCGCGGTGTTCGCGCTGCTTTACCTGCCGAAGCTGGTCTACCGGGCCGACGGCCATGTTTATCACGCGCTGGCGGCGGCCGCGGTGCTGATCGGCGCGGTGGCCATACGGTTGGCCGCGATCGTCGAGGCAGCACTGCCGCGCCTGCGCATCATGCCGCATCCGGCCGTCGTGACGGCGCTGCTGCTCGCCGTCGCCGTCGGGCCGGCCTGGCTGGCGGCGGGCAAGGCGGCGCTGCCGGCCCGGTGGGGTTTCGGCGGCCCGGTCGTCGATCCGGAGACGGCCCGCCATCGCCTGCGCCCGACCGTGATCTCTGCCGGTACCGATCCGTCGATCGGCTATGCCCGCGACGGCGCCGTCGACCTCGCCATGGTCGACGGCTGGCGCCTGCTGCTCGACGGCTGGGTCGGGAGCGGGCATCCGCTGCTCGACCTGACGAACCGGCCCGCACTGTTCCACGTCATGCTCCGCTATCCGCCGACCGGGCGGTTCTTCCACGTCAGCATGGCGCTGCGCCGCGAAAGCCAGCAGGAGATGGTCGCCGACCTCGAGCGCCTGCGCCCGGACGCCGTGATCATGCCGACCCGGCGCGGCTGGGACGGCATCCCGGACACGGTTCGGCATCACATCGTCAGCCGCGCGGTGCTGGAGCGCTACGTCCCGACCGAGGCGTTCCCCGACGGCGTGCTGTACGTGCCGCGCGGGACCGAGCTGACGCACCCGTCGCTGTACCGTGCCGGCGTCGTCTGCGACTGGGGCTATGCTGGCGGCTTCCTCGCCCTGGAGCCGGCGACGGTGCCGGCGGCCGAATGGCCGTCCTCGCCGATCGCCGGCCCCGAGACGGTGGTGCTGCAAGGCTGGGCCGCCGCGGCCGGCGCGCCCGCCGACCGTGTCGTCGCCATGCTCGACGGCCGGCTGGTCGCCGACGAGGTCCCCGACCGTGGCCGCCCGGATGTTGCCGCGGCACTCGGCGCGCCCGGGGCCGAGCGCAGCGGCTTCGAGATGACCGTGCATCTGCCGCGCGGTGCCGGCCGGCGGTTGCGGCTGCTGGCCGAGTTTCCGGGCGGCGAGATGCTGCCGCTGGAGGCGAACCCGGCGATCACCTTCGACAGCGCCGAGTCGGCGGCCGGCGCCTCCGGCGGCGTCCTGGATTCCCGCCGGATCACCGCCTATGAAGGGGTGCGGCATCTGGCGCGGCTGCCGGTCGACGAGGTGGCCCGCGGCCGGCTCCGCGTGGTCGTCAGCGGCGGCGCGCCGGGGCGGCGCTACCTGCTGGCCGACCGTCCACCATGGGCGCTGCGCGACCCGGAATCCGCGATCCGCTTCGGCTCGCCGCGCGGCGGCCGGGTCGCCCTGCCGGTCGGCGCCTGCCCGCAGTGGTGGGGTTTCGGCGACCGGCCGCTGTATCTGTGGGGCGAGGACGGCGAGCCGATACCGGGCGTCGAGGTCGCCTGGGAGGTGGCGCCTTGACGGCTAACGCTTGCGCGCCACCGCGGTGACCTGCCAGCCGAGCCGGCCGGTCGAGGGGTTCAGCGCGAACAGCCGGCCGAACAGGTCCATCACCAGGCCGGCGAGCGGCGAGACCGGGGCGTCGCCGCCGCTCGCCACGTCGGCGACCAGCCGGCGGCCGCGGGCGATCACAACCATCCGGTACAGGTTGAAGAACGGGAAGCCGGCGCCGTCCGCCCGCTCGACCGCGAAGCCGGCCGCATCCAGCAGCGCCGACAGATCGGCCGGGGCGAAGTGCCGGCGGTGGCCGATGTGGCGGTCGAAGGCCGACATCGGCCCGCCCGGCACGGTGACCACGAGGCGGCAGCCCGGCGCCATCCAGGCGCCGGCGGCGCGCAGCAGGGCGGCCGGGTCGTCGACATGCTCCAGCACCTCCGAGCACACCGCGTGGGTTGCCCGGCCGGCGCGGTCCGGCTCCGGGACGGCGCCGGCCAGCAGGTCGACGGCGCGGAACGCCGCATCCGGGACCTTGGCGGCGGCCAGCCGGCAGCCGGTCTGCGATAGCTCCAGCCCCAGGATGTCCGCGGCCGGCCAGGCCCGGCGTGCGAGAGCCGCGAAGTCGCCCTGGCCGGAGCCGACGTCCAGCAGCCGGACCGGCGCCGGCGCGCCGGCCGGCGCCAGCGCCTGCAGCAGCAGCCGGTGCCGCCAGCGTTGTGCCGGGTTACGGGCCGCGCCGGCATCGTATTGCGCCCAATGCGCGTCCCAGTCGTCGGGCCGGCTGGCGTCCGGATGGGCGGCGTCCGGGCGAACCTCGCCGGCCATGCCTCAGCCGCGCTCCGGCAACGGCACGTGCCCGGCCTCGACGTCGGCCTTTACAGCCTGCATGGCGTGCTCCATGGCGGCCGCGGTGTCGAAGCGGTGGCTCCAGCCGAGCGCGCGGATGCGCCGGGAGTCGAGGCGCACCACCGGCACGTCGCCCTTCCAGCCGCGGTCGCCGCCGGCATAGTCGAAGCGCACCGCCTCGGAGTCGAGCCCGACCACCCGGCAGGCCAGTCGACCGATGTCGGTGACCGAGATGGCATCCAGGGTCGAGACGTTGAATACCTGGAATCGCCGGGTCTCGCGGGCGTGCGCCGTCAGCACCGCGTCGACCACGTCGTGGACGTGGATGTAGGATTTCGACTGGCGGCCGTCGCCGAGGATCGCCAGGCGGCCCGGGTCGGCCATCAGCCGGCGCACGAAGTCGTAGCCCACGCCGTGGGTCTGCCGCGGCCCGACCACGTTGGCGAAGCGGAAGCAAAGCCCGGCCATGCCGAACATGTGGGCGTAGGCGGCGATCAGCGCCTCGCCGGCCAGCTTGGAGGCGCCGTAGGTGGAGATCGGCTCCATCGGCGCGTGGTCCTCGGGGATCTCGGTCGACCCCAGGTCGCCATACACCCCCGAGCCGGAGGCGTAGAGGATGCGCGGCACGCCAGCCCGGCGCATCGCCTCGACCACGTTGTTGGTGAGCGCGGTGCCCTCTCGGAAGTCGACGGTGGGGTCTCGCATCGCCGCGGCGATGTCGGGGTTGGACGCGAGGTGGATCGCGGTGCCGTGGCCGGCCATTGCCGCGGTCAGGGCGTCGAGGTCCCCGACATCGCCACGCACGACCGCCAAGCGCCGGTCGTCGGCATGCGCGGCCAGGTGCCAGTCGCGACCGGAGCTGAAGTTGTCGTACACCGTGACCCTGGTGGTCGCCGGGTCGGCCAGCAGCCGGTCGACGAAATGGCTGCCGATGAAACCGGCGCCGCCGACGACGATGTAGGAGCCGCCGGTCATCGCGGCGTCCGCTCGGCGGCAAGCAGCCCGGCGGCGTGCAGCACCAGGGTGTTCACGAACAGCAGGAAGGCGAAGGCCACCGACATCAGGCCGACGATGGCGCGGTGGTTGGCGCCGGTCGACGGCTCCGCCAGGGTCAGGCCGTGCTCCACGTAGTCGGCGGCAAGCGGTAACGCCAGCGCCACGCCGGCGATGAACAGGCCGATGGCACCGAATACCGTCCGGTCGTAGGGCAGCAGGGCCAGGATCCGCGCGCGCTGCCGCCCGGTTCGGTCGTAGATCACCCGGGCGATCAGCCCGGTCATCGCCGACTGCAGGCCGACCACCGCCAGCACAAGGCCGAGCAGCATCCAGTTCAGCGAGAAGGTGACGGCGCCGACCGTCAGCGGTCCGCCGACCATCGGCAGGGTCAGCAGCAGCCCAGCCAGCAGCATCGCGACACCCGGCATCAGGCAGAAGAAGTCCGCGCCCCACACGAACATGGCGCGCAGGTTGATCCAGGCGGCGTGCCAGGGCGAGAACCAGCCGGCACGCACGTGGTGGCTGACCCGGCCGTCGCGGTCCTTGTAGAACCGCACCGGCACCTCGGCGGTGCGCAGCCCCATGTGCACGGACTTCAGCACGATCTCGCTGGCGTATTCCCAGGACTGCGAGCGCAGGTCCATCGCCACCAGCGCCTCGCGGGTCATGCCGCGCATGCCGCAGTGGATGTCGGAGAAGCGCGAGCCGTAGATGCGGTTGAGGATCCAGGTGGTGATCGGAGTGCCCAGGTAGCGGTGCAGCCACGGGTTGGAGCCCGGCTCCATGTAGCCGCGCTTGCGCGACCCCATGACGAACTCGTTGCCGGCCTCGAAGGCGCGCACGAAGTCGGCCAGTTCGCGGAAGTCGTAGGTGCAGTCGGCGTCGCCCATCAGCACCCACTTGCCGCGGATGAACGGGATGGCGTCTATGTAGGCGCGGCCGAGGCCGCGCTTCGGCACCTTCAGCACCCGCCCGCCCTTGGCCAGCACGATCTCCGGGGTGCGGTCGGTCGAGCTGTCGACGATCAGCACCTCGCCGCTCACCCCGGCCTTGGCCAGCCCCTCGCGGCACCAGTCCATGAAGGTGCCGACCACCGCCTCCTCGTTCAGCGCCGGCACGACGATCGACAGCGCCGGGGCGGCGACGTCGTCGGCCGGAACGTAGAGGAACTGGTCGTGCGGTCCGGTTTCGGCCGGTTCGCGCCCGGGGATCGCGTTCAAGTCGCCGGCCTCGCCAGTGGTTGCGCCTGTGCCCTGCGGAGCGCCGGACCATACGGATTTCGCCACGCACCGACAAGCGACTGGCGCACCGCCGGGTTTGGCCGTGCTAGGCTCCGCGCCCCGTCGGCAGGAGACCGGGATGGACGGTTCGGAACAGGGCAGTATCGCGGCGCCGCAGCGACGGACGGCGTTCGGGCAGGAGTGGCGGCCGACGCCGGTCGACCGCTTCGGCATCTGGCTGTCGTCGCGGCGGATTGAGCGGGCGCTGGCGCCGGTCGCCGGCACCCGGCTGCTCGACATCGGCTCCGGCTTCCATGCCACCACCGCACGACGCTTCCTCGGCCGCGCCGCCGCGGTGACCGTGGTCGATCTCGCCCTGTCGGACGCCCTGAAGGCGGATCCGCGCGTGCAATGCCGCGAGGGCCGGCTGCCCGAAGCGCTGGACGACATCCCCGCCGGCTCGGTCGACCGCGTGGTCTTCAACAACGTGCTGGAGCATCTGTGGGAGCGACAGCGCGCCGTCGACGCCGTGCACCGCATCCTCGCCCCCGGCGGCGTCGCCTTCATCAACGTGCCGAGTTGGCGCGGCAAGGTCGCGCTGGAGTTCGCGGCATTCCGGCTCGGCGTCAGCCCGGCTGCCGAGATGGATGACCACAAGACCTATTTCGACCCGCGCGACCTCTGGCCGATGCTGGTGGCCGCCGGGTTCAAGCCGTCGGCTATCACCTGTCGGCGCCACAAGTTCGGGCTGAACACCTTCGCGGTGTGCCGGCGGGGGTAGGCCCCTCAGTGCTTGCGCGCCTGCACCAGGATCGCGGTGATGCTGTCCTCGCCCAGCGCCCGGCAGGCTTCCAGGCGGTGCAGGCCCTCGACCAGCACGTAGCGCTCGCCGTCGTGGCGCACCATGATCGGCGACTTCTGGCCTTCCTCGAGGATCGCGTCGGCGAGCTGCTCGACGGTCTGCGGGTTCAGGGTCAGGCGCCGCTTCGCCGGCACGTAGACCTCGGCGATCGGGATCTTCTGGTCCTTCAGCATGGCACGCCTCCCTGGCCTCCTTGTCCCGCCGCTAACCCTGCGCCGGTTTTGCCCCCGCCGTCCACAGCACCGCCCCCGGCAGGGCGAGCAGCAGCAGGATCAGCCCGAAGGCGATCGACAGCGACAGCGCGTCGGCCGCCGGGATGCCGAAGCCGGCGAGGGCCGCCACCAGCGCGCCCTCGCGCACGCCCCAGCCGGCGACGCTGGCCGGCACGGCCATCGCCAGCAGGGCGACCGGCACCACCACGACGATCGCCGCCGGCCCGAGCGGCAGGCCCATGGCGGCGGCGAGCGTCGCCATCGCCCCCATCGAGGCGATGTGGCCGGCCAGCGACCACAGCAGGATCGCCAGCACCCGGCCGGGCGGCCAGGCGGTCGAGCGGGCGTCGTCCATCACCGCCAGCACCGGCTTCGGCAGCCGCCGGGCGAAGGCGGCGGGTGCGAGCCGCAGCACCACCAGCAGGCCGACGAGCCCAGAGAGTGCCGCGACCGTCGAGGCGGCGGCGAGCGCCAGCCGGGGCGTCGTCGCCGGCAGCAGCCAGGGCCACACCGGGGCGGCGAACAGCAGCAAAGTGGCGAGGCCCCACAGCCGCTCCAGCAATACGCCGGCGGTCGCCTTGCCGAGCGGCAGGCCGGCGCGCGCCGCCGCCCACACCCGCATGGCGTCGCCGCCGATCGGGGCGGGGAGCACCTGGTTGAAGAACAGCCCGACCAGGGTCAGCCGCAGCAGCGCCGCGCCCGGCAGCGGAGCCGCGATGGCGTGCTGCACCACGCCCCAGCGCGCGGCGGTCGCCGGGATCAGCATCGCCAGCACCATGGCCGCGGCCAGCGCCGCCGGGATGCCGACCGCGGCGAGGCGGTCGCGCACCTCGCCGAGATCGACCTCGGAGGCCAGCCAGGCGAGCAGGCCGACGGTGACCGCCAGCTTCAGGGTCAGGACCAGCCAGCGCCTCATGGCGCCGGTACCGCGCCGGCGGTGATCGCGGCCTCCAGCTCGGCGAGGCCGGCGTGGCCGCCGATCTCCCAGAACCGGGTGGCGACGGCGTGGCCGGCGAGCCGGCCGGCGCGGCTGAGCTGGTAGAGCGGCTCTGCGAGGTCGACCGGCTCGCCGGCCGGGATGGCGTCGGCGACGAAGCCGCGGGTCAGCGCCAGCATGCCGTAGTCGATGTGGTCGAGCACGATCTCGGGATGCCGGCCGCGCTTGTCGTAGAGTTGGATGCGGCCGTCGGCGAAGGCGACGTTGGATCCGTCCCAGCGGCCGTCGTTGCGGAACACCGTCATCAGCGCCGGCGCGCCGGACGCGGCCAGCGCCGCCATCACCGGCACCAGGTCGATCGGCAGGTAGCTGTCTCCATAGGTGACCAGGAAGCGCTCCTCCAGCACGCCGGCGTCGAGGGCGAGGCGCAGCGGGCCGCCGGTGCCGAGCGGGGCGGCGCCGTCCTCGACATAGTCGACCGCGAGGCCGAAGCGGGCGCCGTCGCCGACATGGGCGCGGATGCGGTCGCCCATGTGGCCGACCGAGTACAGGATCCGGGTGGCGCCGTTGGCGCGCAGCAGCGCGAGCTGGCGGTCGGCGAAGGGCCGCCCGGCCACCGGCACCAGCGCCTTCGGCAGCGTGTTGGTCAGCGGTGCAAGCCGGGTGCCCTTGCCGCCGGCCAGGATGACGACCTGCATGGCCTCAGTCCCGCACCACCACGCGGGCGCCGTCGAAGTCGAACTTGAAGCGCACCTCGCTCAGCCCCTCCGCCACCATGGCCCGGCGCACCCGGTCGGGGTCCTCGGCATAGAACATCAGGAATCCGCCGCCGCCGGCGCCGACCAGCTTGCCGCCCAGCGCGCCGTGGTCGCGGGCGATGCCGTACAGCGCATCGATGCGCGGGTTCGACATGCCGCCGGAACGGGCCTGCTTGATGCGCCAGTGCTCGTCCATGATCCGCCCGAAGGCGGCGGCGTCGCCGGCCTCCAGGGCGGTGCGGATGCGCCCGCCCAGGTCCTTGATCGCATGCAGGTTGTCGACCATCGCCGGATCGTCGGCCTCGAGCCGGGCGCGGTGCTCCTTCAGCACGTCGTCGGCACTGCGCGAGTAGCCGGTGAAGAACAGCAGCAGCCGGCTCTCCAGGTCGTGCAGGGTGGCCAGCGGCAGCGCCAGCGGGCTGACCTGGACGTGGCCGCCGGCGCGGAAGTCGAGGCAGGTGATGCCGCCGAACGCGGCGATGTACTGGTCCTGCTTGCCGCCGGAGCCGCCGAGCCGGTCGATCTCGATCTCGCAGGCCTCCTCGGCCAGCGCATAGGGGGTGATCGGCGCGCGCTGGAAGGCGTAGAGCGCGCGCAGCAGGCCGACGGTGAAGGTGCCGGAAGAACCCAGGCCTGTGCCGGCCGGGATGTCGGCCATCGACACCAGCTCGACTGCCGGGCCGACATCATGCCGGAGCAAGGCCTCGCGGATGATCGGGTGGCGGATCTGCTCTGGCCGGTCGACCCGCTCCAGCTCGGAGTACTTGATGAAGTAGTCCGGCCGGAAGGTCCGGTTGACGGCGATGTAGACGTAGCGGTCGATCGCCGCCGAGATCACCAAGCCGCCATGCCGCTCGTAGTACCAGGGCAGGTCGGTCCCGCCGCCGCCGATCGAGATGCGCAGGGGTGTCTGGGTGATGATCATGCGGGCTCCTGCGGCGCCGGCGCGGCCGCGATCTGCCGGCGGTCGGTTGAACCGAGGCCCGTCATCGGCGACAACGCGTTGTCCGTCAACCGCCACGAGCCGGCCGAACCGTGGCGCAGCGGCGGATCCGGGGCCGAAGCCGCTTGCGGTATGGCGTCCCACCCCGTAGAGACACGCCGCGACCCGGTTCGATGGCGGCGCTTCGGAGGATCTCGATGGCTCGCAGCATGCAGGAGGAACGGCGCAAGCTTGCCTCGTTGCCGACCTTCTTCGTCGGCGGCCTGCCGCGTTCCGGGACCACCTGGGTGCAGCAGCTGCTGAACGCGCATCCACAGGTCCTTTGCCTCGGCGAATCGCATTTCTTCAACGATCTGGTGCCCAGCCTCATGCGCACCGTAGCCGGCTATGGCGAGCGCCGGGCGGAGAGCCGCGATACCTGGGCGCCGACGGTCCGTGGGCCGGACGAGGCATCGCTCGGGCCGATGCTTAATGCCGCGTTCATCGCCCTGGTGCAGGCGAACCTGGACGGCCGCCCGGTGGCGCCGCTGGTCGCCATTGGCGAGAAGACCCCGGACAATCTGATGCGGCTCGGGCGGATGTGGTCGATCATGCCGGACGCCCGGTTCGTCAACGTGATCCGTGACGGGCGCGACGGTGCGGTCTCCGCGTTCATCCGGTTCCGCTCGAAACTGGCGCCGGAGATGACGCAGCTGGATTACGCGCGCGCCTATGCGGAGGGCTGGTCGAAGCGGATCCGCGATGCCCGTAGGGTCGCGACCGGCAAGCCTTATCTCGAAGTCCGCTACGAGGCGCTGCACGTCGATCCTTTGGGTGAGGCGGGGCGGCTGTTCGCGTTCCTCGGCGCGGAGTCCGGGCCGGAGATGGTTGGTGCCGCGCTGTCCGCCGCCAGCTTCGAGGTGCTGTCCGGGGGCCGTCGGCGGGGGCAGCAGGATGCGGCGTCGCATTACCGGCGCGGCGAGGTCGGCGGCTGGGCCGATGCCCTCACCGCGGATGAGATCCGGGCGTTCGAAGTGATCGCCGGGCCGATGATGGACGAACTCGGCTACGCCCGGGCGGCCACCTAGCCGATCGCGCCGAGTCACCGGGGATCGGCCAGCGCCGACCGGATCCTGGCCTCCGCGACGCCGGCGGCACGCTCCCAGGAGAATTCGCGCCGTACGTGCCCCGAGCCGGCCAGCCCGCGCTCGCGCGCCGCATCACGCTGCTCGTAGACCTGTCGCATCAGAAATTTCAGATGGTCCCAGTCCGGCTCGGCCCACAGGCCGAGGTCGCCGTCGGCCCGCTCGAAGAACGGCTCGTCGACCGGGACCAGGCGATGGTCGACCCGCCAGGCGTGCTCGCCGATGAAGGCGGTCGGGCCGCTATAGCCGGTGACGATGGCCGGCAGGCCGCAGGCCATCGCCTCGATCACCGGCAAGCCCCAGCCTTCGGCCCGGCTCGGCGCCACGAAGGCGTCGCAGGCGGTGTAGATCCCGGCGAAGGTCTGGTGCGCCTTCACCGGAGGCACGATCTTCAGCCGATCAGGTCGGCGCAGCCGCAGCGCCCGCAGCTCGGATCCCAGGTCGAGGTCGGCGCGGCCGGCATAGAGGCCGGCGAGCACCAGCAGCGCGTCGTCGCGATCGCCGAACTCGCTGTCGAAGGCCTGCACCAGCTCGGTCATGCCCTTGCGCCGCTCCCAGCGGCCGACGGCCAGGAATTTGAACGGTGCCGCGGGGAAGGCACCGGTGGGCGGGATCCCGGGGTGGAACAGCGCCGGGTCGACGCCCTCCGGCACCACGTCGATGCGGGCGGGGTCGAATCCGTTGGCGGCGAACACCCGCCGCCCCCAGGCGGAGGCGGTCCAGATCCGATCGGCGGCCGCCAGCGGCGCCATCCAGGCGTCCGGCAACCTTGTCGACTCCCAGACCGTGTAGGCGATCCGCGTTCCGCTGGCGCCGTCCAGCACTCCCATCAGGCTGCCGTACATCAGCGCGACGGTGGCCACCGGACGGTCGGCGAACAGCCGGGCCACGGCCGCCTTGTCTTCGGCGACCGGCCCCGACTTCACGTAGATCGGCGTTGCCACCACGGGCAGCCGGCGGGACAGTGCGTCGAACAGGCCGCGGGTATGGACGTTGTAGCCGTAGCGGCCGTCGAACCAGCCGATCGCGTGGACGAGCAAGTTTCCCGGCATGGCGGCGGGTCCGTTCACCCGTCGGGATGGAGCGCGGCGATCGGCCCGAGATTGAAGGCGATGGAGACCCGCGGGGTCGTGCCGCGATAGGGATGCACGTAGTGCAGCAGCCAGCCGGGGAACATCAGCAGCATGCCCGGTTCGGGATCGATGATCAGTGGCCTGTTGAAGGCGTGGGTCGGCAGCGGTCCGCCATGCGGGCCCGGCCGCGGGTCGACGAACTCAATGAGGCCGTCGCGGCTGCCTTCGGGGGCGGGATCGCCGACGCCAGCGTAATACACGCCGGAATACAGGGCCGGCGCGTGATTGTGGACGGCGTTATAGGAGCCGGCGCGGGCCACGTTGGCCCACGCGGTGATCCGCAGCGTCTGATCGTTCACCGGCGCCTTGTTCATGGTCAGCGCCAGCATCTTGCGCACGCAGGCGGAGACGCGTTTGCGCAGTTCCCGGACGGCTGGATCCGCCGCCTCGAGGAAGTTGGCGGCCGAATGCCAGCCGCCGACATTGCTCAACCCGAGGGTGGGCTCTTCCGCCTCGCGGCCGGCAATGTACTCGAGCAGCCGCCGGTCCAGGTCGCTGCCGCCGTAGCGCTTGACCAGGAGCGGCGTCGGAAAGGCGGAATGCAGCCCGTCCGCGAGCTTGGTGCCGCGTCGCCTGTCGGCTTCGCTCACTTGCCGCGCTCCCGGAACCACTCCAGCGCCTTCTCCGCCAGGTAGAAGTCGAAGGCGTCGTGGATGTCGATGCCGGAGGCGGTGTCGTTGACCTCGATGATCTCGGCGTGGTCGCCGGTGCGGCGGCCCTGGCGGATCAGGTCGGCGCGCAGCGCCGAGGCGATGCCGGTGTCCTCGCGGAACAGCGGCGTGCGGGTCTGCCGCGGCCCGTAGACCGCCATCCAGTCGAACACCCGCTTCCAGCTGCCGTCCTCGGCTTTGTACCAGAAGTTCTTGTGGGTCTTGTTGGCCGCGAAGGCGCAATCGATCTCGGGACGGGTCTTCAGGATGTTCACCGCCCGGGCGATCCACTCGGGGTCGCGGAAGATGTCGGTCGGCTGCAGGAACACCACGATGCCGAACGGGCCGTCGATCGCCTCGGCGCGCTCCAAGGCGTCCTTCAGCACCGGTTCGGTCGGGGTCAGGTCCTCGGCCAGGCCGGGATCGCGCATGAACGGCGTCCACGCACCGGCGGCCTCGGCGGCGGCGCGGATCGCCTCGTCGTCGGTGGTGACCAGAACGCGGTCGCAAACCCCCGACGCGATGGCGTGGTGCACCGAGTGGGCGATCAGCGGCTTGCCGCCGATCGGCCGCACATTCTTGCCCGGCAGGCCCTTGGAGCCGCCGCGGGCCGGGAGGATGGCGATCACCCGGTCCGCCGCACCGCGACTCTCGCTCGTCATGCGCTTGCTTCCTCCAGTTGCGGCAGGCGATCGGCCAATGCCTCGGCGACCGCAAAGCCGGTGTCGTCGCGCACGTCGACCAGCGCCCAGGTCTGGTCGACGACCTCGAAGCCGACCGCGTCGCCGAGGCGGCGGCCGGCCGCCAGGAGAGGCGGCCGTGCGGCCAGCGCCAGCCCGACCATCTCCTGGAAATACTCGCCGTCACGGGCGTCGCCACCCTCCGACAGCGCCAGGATCTCGCCGTCCACCGTGCGCCGCCACAGATTGGCGGTGAACCGGCGCACGCAGACCACGCTGTCGAGATGATCGCGTGCCGCCAGATTGTCGGCGGTGCGGCGGATCAGGCCCTTGGGACGGAATGGATGCGTCGGCTCCAGCACCACCACGATCTCGGCTGCGCTGGCTTCGACGACCTCGGCCAGTGCTGCGACATAGCTCTCGGCGGTCCGCCGGTGCGAGCGCACATGGCCGCCGAAACCGTCGACCATGGCGCGGATAGCCTCGTCGTCGGTGGTCACGATCACGGCCGAGTCCGGCAGGTCGGCGACCGCGGAATCGAGGGTGCGCTCCAGGCTGGAGCGGCCGCGGATCGGCGCCGTCAACCGCGGCGTGCTGCGGGCCGCGGACAGCACCGGAATGACCACCAGCGGCGGCGTCACAGCGAGGCTCCGGTGCGGATGATCTCGATGACCTCGGCGACCCGCTTGGCGCGGCCCTCGTCGCGGCCCTGGTGGATGCCGTGCTGGTGGTAGGCCCGCATGCCGGGCTCGTAGACGATGTCGTAGCCGGCGGCGATCATGCGCTTGCCCCACTCGCGATCCTCGACACCGCGGATCTTCTCGTCGAATGGCTGGTCGCGCCAGATCGACTTGCGGATGGCGGAGTTCGCGTTGTGGAAGAAATAGTCGACACGCTGCCGCACCCGCTCGTCGCGGAACGTGGTCCAGAGGTCGCGGCGGTCGATGGCGCTGGTGTCGGGCAGCGGCTCCTGGCGGCCGTAGATCCCGCAGGTCGCGGCGTCGCCCTCGGGGCCGAGATGGGCGAAGGCGTAGTCGGCCCACAACTCGTCCACCGGCACGCAATGCGACGACAGCAGCGCCACCACCTCGTGCCGCGCCGCCTCGATGCCGATGTTCAGGGCCCGGCCGTAGGAAAACTCATCGCGGGTGATGTTGGTCAGGGTGGCGCCGTAGGCGGCCGCGACCTCCACCGTGCCGTCGGTCGAGTCGTTGTCGACCAGCACCACGTCGATGTCCGGCAGCCGCTGTCGCCGGATCGCGGTCAGGCAGCGGCCGATCCACGCGCGCTCGTTCTTGGCGCGCAGCACGACACTGATCACTCCTGGCCTCCCTCGGTGGTCGGCGGAACTTCCACGGGATCCTCGGAGATCATTCCGAAATCGATGGCAGTTCCCTCAGTCAGCGCATACAGCGCCCGCCGCCCCAGCATGGCAGCGGCGTGATCGGCACCGACCCCGGTGCCGCCGAGCACTTCGGCCAGGTCGGCCGCGGCCAGCGTCGTGCCTGCGGCGACCGCACGGGCTGCCACCAGCGTGCGGCGGCCACGGCGCAGCAGGTCGAGGCGGGCCACCGGCGACGGCTTGAACAGCAGGTCGCCCGGCAGCGACAGCCGGCGCAGCCGATCGAAGGCGTCGAGGTCGGTGCACAGGAATGCCGCCCGCACACCGGCGGCCAGCATCGGCGGGACGCCGAGATGATCGGCGGGAATGACGACGTGATAGCGGGCCGCCAGCGCCTCGAGCGGCTCGGCGCTGGCCTCGTCGACGGTTTCCACGGTCAGTCCGGGCGCGTCGACCGTAAGCAGGATGCGGCGCATGGTTCGCGGTTCGCTGGCGCGCGGTCCGGTCAAGCGGTCCGCATCGCCGCACGCACGGCGTCCCTGCCCAGCAGCCCAGGCATCGCCTTGCCGAAGGCGATCACCGCCTGGTCGAGATTCATGCCGAGGCCGTTGCGCACCTCGAGCCCGCGCGCGGCCGCCATCGCGAGCAGCGGCGTCACGTCGGGCTGGTACACGACGTCGTAGACCGCCGCCGAGCCCGGCAGCACCGCCAGGTCGCGCTCGGCAACCGGCGAGCCGGCCGGCCCGTCCCGATGGCCGATGCTGGTGGCGTTGACCAGCAGGTCGATCTTGCTGAGCACGTCGGCGCCCACCGGCCAGTCGGCCACCATGACGCCGAGCCGCGCCGCGACCGCGTCCGCGGTTGCCCGGGTGCGGTTGGCGACGGTCAACTCGGTCACCCGGCCGGCCAGGAAGGCGGCCACCGAGAGCCCGGCACCGCCGAGCCCGAGCACCAGGGCGCGGCGGGTCTGCAGGGCATGGCCGCCGCCCACCAACTCCTCGATCTGCGACAGCGCGCCGGCGCCGTCGGTGTTGGCGCCGACCAGTTCGCCATTCTCGCGGTAGATGGCATTGACCGCACCGATGCTCGCCGCCTCGGGCTCGACGCGGTCGAGCAACTGCACCAGCGCCTGCTTGTGCGGCACCGCCACGGCACCGCCGACGAAGCGCGGATCGGCCTTGAGGGCCGCCACCACCGCGGGCAGGTTCTCGGCGGTCACGTCCATGGGATGCATGACGGCGTCGATGCCGGCGGCCCTGAAGGCCGCGTTCCAAAGCAGCGGCGAGCGCGCGCCCTTCGATGGGGCGGCGCCCAGGATCGCCGCGTAGCGGCCGGTCGAGATGCTGACCGTATTGCCGATCGGCCCGGCGAACTGCTCGGCGCCGGCCATGGTCAGGCGTCGACCGTGCGGCCGATGGCCTGGGCCACCGGACGGCAGGCCTTCATGATGTCGTCGAACTGCTCGAGGCTGGAGCACTGCAGCGGGTCGACGGCGGCGTTCTTCGGGTCCGGGTGGACCTCCAGCATCAGGCCGTCGGCGCCGGCCGCGATCGAGGCCAGCATCATCGACTTGACCCAGGGCTGCCAGAAGGTGGCGTGACTGGGGTCGGACATGACCGGCAGGTGGGTGGCGTCCTGGGCCGCCGGGATCACCTGGAGGTCGAGCAGGAAGCGTGAGGTGGCGCGGTGGGTGTGCGGGGCGACGACGCCGCGCTCGCACAGCACGATCTTGATCGGCTGATTGAGCCGGTCATGCTCCAGCGCGATGTACTCTGCCGCCATCAGCCAGTCGCGCAGGCTGTTGCCGAAGCCGCGCTTCAGCATGACCGGCATGCCGGTCTTTCCGACCTCGGTCAGCAACGGGTAGTTCTGCATGTTGCGGGTGCCGATCTGCAGCATGTCGCAGTTGGCGGCGATCAGATCGATCTTGGAGATCTCCATGACCTCGGTGACGATCGGCAGACCGGTCTCCTGCTTGGCGATCTGCAGCCACTTCAGCCCGTCCTCGCGCGGCTCGAAGAACTTCGGCGAGCGGTAGGGGAAGGTCAGCGGCTTGAAGGCGCCACCACGCAGGAAATGTGCGCCCGCCTTCTTGACGCCGATCGCGGTCTTCACGATCAGTTCCTCGTTCTCGACGGTGTTCGGGCCGGCCATCACCGGGATGAGCTTGCCGCCGAACTGCACGCCGCCGCACTCGAAGACGGTGCGGTGGTCGGGGTTCTTCTTCGCCACCAGCGGGATCTTGTTCTGCAGATCCTCCTCGGACAGGTCCTTACCCGGAAACTTGTTGTCGACGCCCATGTTGCTGCCGGTCATCGCCGAGCCCTCTTGTCGCTTGGTCGGTCTGGAAGGTTTGCAGTCTTATCGCGGTGACGGCGGGGTCGCAATGCGTAAGGCCGCCTCCCGGCCGAATCGCTCCAGCACCGCCGCGGTGTCGTCGGCGACGAAGCCGAGCGCCTCGGCGCCGCCTGGATCGATCGTCGGCGAGGGTTGGCTGGACGGCCGGATGTCGAGCGCGCAGGAGACGCGGAATCCAGCGGCGATGGCGGCCACGGCGGCGCGCAGCGGGATCGCCGGCCGGGAGGCCAGGGAGGTCGCGTGGAAGCCTTGCGGCGGGTTCAGCAGCAGGTGCCGGACCAGGGCGGCGACGCAGTCGGCGTGCACCACCGCGTTGTAGAGGCCGTCCGGGTTGAACACCGGCACCGGGCGGCCGGCGGCCAGATGCGCGGCGACGCCGGCCGGAAAGTTGTCGTGGCAGCCGGGCCCGACCACGGCGGGCAGCCGCAGCGCAAGCGCCGCCGGCAGGCGCCCGTCCGCCACGGCGGCGGCTAGCATTTCCTCGGCGGCCAGCTTCGAGCGGCCGTACGGGGTGTCGGGATTCGGCGGCGTGCGGTCGTCGATCGTCGCAACCGCCGGCCGTCCGATCGCCGACTGCGACGACATGTAGACGAGCGGCGCCGCCGTGCGTGCCGCCAGCTCGACCGCTCCGCGCGCCAGCGCCGCATTGACGGCGAGCAGCGTTGCGGGATCGGCAACCCGGGACGGCAGTGCGGCGGCGCAGTCGACCACGGCGTCGAACCGCCACGAGGCCGGCGCCGGCTGTCGGCCGTCCCAGGCGACCGGACGTACCGCATTTCCGAGGCCGTGCGGCGGGGTCCGGCCGATGGCGGTCACCGACAGGCCGGTGGCCGCCAGGGCGGCGGCGATATGCCGCCCGAGAAAGCCACCGGTGCCGGTAATGGCGACGTTGGGACGCGAGAGGGCGTTGTCGGGTGCCAATGTCGTCGGGTCCTCGGCGGCGGCCGTTTGCGGTGCTGCAGGCGTGCGACGGCGTGGGCTGATCGGCGGCCGCGCGAATCGAATGATGGCGTGTCGACGGCGGCTGTGCGATTCCGGACTTTGATGTGCCGCGATGGCCTCATGCGCGGGCGAGGGTTCCTTGATGACGAGACGTGATCGATGGCTGTGAGTGCACCGCCCGGGCGAACGATGTATGCGATCTACGATCTCGGACGCGCGCCGGTGACCTACGACGCCATGAATTTCCTGGTCGTCGCCCGCCTCTGGGCCAGCAGGCGCGGCTTCAGCGGATTCCACACGATCTTCGTGCGCGCGCCGAACGAAGGGTTCCGGGACCAGACGCCAAAAGACCGGACGCTCACTGTCGATGAAAAAGTCTGGCGACTCTCGCACATCCTGATGCCCATGGCCGCGGCGGCCCGCGATTGCGTCGGCGTGAGCATTGTCAATGACCGACGGGATTTGGGGGTAATTCTAAAAAATCTCGATGCCGAACAGATTTTTCCCCCGAATTACACCGTAGAGGAGCCGTTCACCGTAATATTTCTCGCCGCGGTGTTCAGGCTGAGCCCGACTGAGAGCGAAATGAACACCTTCCAGCCGTCTCCTGCCGGTCTCGGCAAGGTGGATGAGTGGCTCGCCGCGCGTGTGCCCGGCGGCCGGCCGGTGGTGATCACCCTGCGGACCTCGCGGGTCGAGCCTGAGCGGAATTCGCGGACCGCCGAGTGGCTGGCTGCGGCACGGGCGATCCGGGACCGCGGCTATCCCGTGCTGTTCGTGCCGGACACCGAGTTGGTGACCGGCGGGTGCGAAGACCGCGAATTCGAGGACTTCCCGGTGTTCGCTCTCGGCGCGATGGACCTGGATCTGCGGCTGGCGATGTACCGCCGCGCCCTGCTCAATATGGCCGACAACGGCGGCCCGTCGTTCCTCAACTTCTACATGGAAGATTCGAAGATCGTCTGTTTCCTGCCGGTCGACAAGCTGCCGATCGTCGTCGCCGCGGGGGGCGAGAGCCGTCTGGCCCTGCTTCTCGGCATGGAACTGGGCGGAAACTTCCCGTATGGATCGCCGGTGCGGCGGCTCGTCTGGCGGCCCGACCGGGCACCGGCCATTCTCGAGGAGTTCGACCGCTCGATCGCCGCCTTGGAATCATGACGCGGCAAGCGTCCGGTGAGGGATCCAGCGGGGACGGAAACGTCCCGCATCGGTCGGCGCTTGAGGTGCCGGGGCGCAACCGCTATTCCAGGCCCGCAACATCGAGCACTGGGGGAGGAGGCCAATGAGCGAGGCTGCTGCCGGCACGATCGACCCTTGGACGACCGTGGTGGTGGACGTCGGCGGGCGCTATGGCCTGCACCCCACCTGGCGCGGCTTCGAGGCGCCGCTCGACTATCGCATGTTCGAGCCGGAGCCGGTGGAGGCGGCGCGCCTCGCCCGCAAATATGCCGGCCGGCGTGACGTCACCGTGCTGGCCGAGGCGCTGGGCGCCGTGCCGGACAGCAGCATCGATCTCTACATCACCGCGCACCGCGGCTATGTCGGCTCGACCCCGCCGAATCCCGAGAGCCTTTGGTTCGGCCATGTGCGCCCCGGCGAAGGCGCAGTGGAAGGCCGGATCACCGTGCCGGCGACCACTCTCGACGCGCATCTCGACGCCACCGGCGGGCGTGCCGACTTCCTGAAGATCGACGTCGAGGGACACGAGCTCGCCGTGCTCGAAGGTGGCCGGCGGACCCTGGACGACGTCCTGGCGCTGCGGGTCGAGGTGCAGTTCGACGACACCTTCGGCACCCAGACCGCGTCGGCCCTGTTCTCGCACCTGATCGACGGCCTCGGCTTCCGGCTGATGCGCCTGGACTACGACGGTCGCGGCCAGCCGCTGAGCTACCTGGCAGTCGACGGCGGCTACGGGGCGCTGTGCGGCTGCGACGCGGTGTTCGTGCGCAAGCTGCCATCGATCGAGGCCCGCGGCGGCGAGGCGACGGCCGCCGGCCTGGTCAAGCTGGCGGCATTCTCGCTGCGCAACGCCATGCCGGATCACGCGGTCCTGTGCCTGGAGCGACTGCAGGCGAGCGGCTGGCGGCCTGCCGGCGAGGAGCCGGCGGTGCGCCGTTACCTGCGCAAGCTGTTCATCTTCGCGGCCGGGCGGGTGCGGGCGCAGTCGCGCGAGCTTTACGAGCGGGCCGGCCAAGACTATCAACGCTTCTTCGACGCCGAGATGCCGGCCAGGCACGAGATCTTCGAGAGCGACTGGCTGAACCCGGCGTGACCGCGAGGGGGCAGGTAGCGACCATGACGACCGTGCAGCCGCATCGGCCGGGCCGGGCGCCGGTCCCCTTGGGGCTGTGTGTCCACGGGGGCGGGCGGGCATGACCGGGAAAGCCAACGCCGCGATCCTCTTCGAACCGTCCGCGTTCGACGCCCAGACCAAGAAGATCATGGGCCGCAATGTGGCCGGGGCGACCTTTCTTGACGCTTTCGTCAGGAGTGCCGAGGTCGATCGCTACGTCGGCGTCGCCTCGGCCAGCGATGGCCGCGGGCAGTTTCGCGAGCGCGTCGCCGGCCTGACGGCGGGCGATCCGATGCGATCGGCGCGGCCCGTCGACGTGTTGACGCCGAACTCGCTTGAGGATCTGGCGGCGGTCGGCACGCTGTATGTGCCCGACCCGCAGATCGGACGGTTCGCCGAACGCCGCCGCTACTTGGATCAGCGCGCGTACAGCTTGTGCGGCATCACCCACACGATCTCCAGCAGCGGTGCGATGGGGTTGCTCTGCGACCTGCTGACAGCGCCGGTCCAGCCCTGGGACGCGATGATCTACACCTCGAAGTCGGTCCGCGACGCGGCGGTTCGCCAGCAGGAGCACTATGCCGACTATCTCGAGCAGCGCGTCGGCGGCCGTCCGGCCTGCCCGGTGCGGGCGCCGATCATACCACTGGGCGTGGACACGGCGCGGTTCGACCGGCTCGGACGCGACGCCGCCGCCCGGGCGATGCTACGCCAGCGCATCGGCGCCGCGGAGAACGATGTCGTCCTGCTGTTCTTCGGGCGTCTCATCTACCACGCCAAGGCGCATCCGGTGCCGATGTATCTCGGCCTGGAACGCGCCGTCCGCGGTCTCGCCGCCGGTGCCGGCCGGGTCCATCTCGTCCACACCGGCCAATTTCCCAATCAGGCGGCCGAGGACGGGTTTCGCGGCGGTGCTGCGCGCTACTGCCCGGAAGTCGCGACGCACTTCTTCGACGGCACCGATCTTGGGCTGGCGGAAGCCAGCTGGGCCGCCGCCGACGTGTTCGTGTCGCTCTCCGACAACATCCAGGAGAGCTTCGGGATCACCCCGGTCGAGGCGATGGCTGCCGGCCTGCCCTGCCTCGTCAGCGACTGGGACGGCTATCGCGATACGGTCGTCCATGGCGAGACCGGCTTCCGGATTCCGACCTGGCTGCCACCGGCCGGCTCGGGCGCGGCCCTGGCCGACGCGTATGGACGCGGCAGCATCGACTACGACCACTACATCGGCTTCGCCAGCCAGATGACCGCCGTCCAGGTGCCGGCATTCGCCGACGCCGCGGCTGCCCTGATCGCCGATCCGGCGCTGCGGCGACGGATGGGAGAGGCAGGCCGCCGCCGCGCCCGCGAACACTATGACTGGACCGCCCTGATCGGTGCCTACCAGGATCTGTGGTCGGAGTTGGCGGAAGTCAGGCGCACGGCGCCGGAGATCGCGCCGCCGCCGGCGCGGGTGCGCTACTCCAGATTGTCGGACCCGTTCGATGTGTTCGCGGCCCATGCCACCGATCAGAACCCGCATGAAGTGATGCTGTCGGTGGATCCGCAGGCGCCGGAGCTTGCGGATCTGCTGGCGCTGAAGTGCAACAGCCTCGCCGCCGGTTCGCTGCTCGACCAGCAGGGGATGAAGGCCCTGTTGAACATCGCCCAGGATGGCCCTCAGCGGCTTCGCGAATTCCTCCTGAAGGTGGATCCGGCCCAGCGAGTGCGTGCGGCCAGGACGGTGGGGTGGCTCGCGAAGTTCGGCGTCCTCAGCATCGACAGCCAACACAGGATCGAGACGTGAACGTGCCGGCCGTGCGAATGAACCCTCGGGCCCCCCTCGCGCTCCCGGACGTGGAGAAGGCGCTGGCGGCCGCTCCCGGCGATCCGGACCTGCTGTGCCGCCGGGCGGAACTGCGCCTCGATGCCGGCGACCGGGACGGTGCCAGGGCCGATGTCGGAAAGGCGCTGGCGAAGGCCGGGGCGAATGCCAAATCCGGTCTGCTCGCCGTGGCGGCCCGTGTCGCCCTGGTGTTCGGCCGTGATCGTGACGCCGAGCAACTCGCGCGCCGTGGCCTGGGACGCGCGCCTGGCAGCGATGTATTGCACGGCGTTCTCGGCGCGGCGCTGCAGCGACAGAAACAGCTGGCCGGGGCGATTGCGGCCTATGCGGCGGCGGTCAACCTGAACCCGTTCCGCCGCACCTATCGCATCGCATTGGCGAAGGTGCTGGAGGAGGCCGGTGACATCGGCCGGGCGGAACGGGTGTATCGCCAGGCGCTGGCGACTGACGCGGAGTTCGGCGATGCGGCGCTGAATCTTGCCAACCTGCTTCAGACCGCCGAGCGGCTGGACGAGTCGCTGCAGCTGTACGACCGGGCGATGCGGGTCCTGGGGCCGAAGTCGTATGTGTTGTCGAATCTGGGCGCACTGCTGCGCAAGATGGGCCGCTATGACGAGGCCCGGCGGCGGTATCGCCAGGCGATGTGCCTCAGCCCGGACGACAGCGGTCCGTACTACAACTGCGCGAACCTGCATCGCGCCGAGGACGATCTGGAAACCTCGATCCGCAACTTCCGGCGCGCGATCTTCTGCCGGCCGAACAGCGCCGAGTTGCACTGGAACCTGTCGCTCGCATTGCTGAGCGACGGCCGCCTCGACGAAGGATTCGCGGAATACGAATGGCGGTGGCAGTACGAGAATTTCCCCTCGAAGCGCCGCAGCTTTCCGCAGCCGCAGTGGCGGGGCGAGTCCTTCGAAGGCAAGACCCTGCTGCTGCACACCGAGCAGGGCGTTGGCGACGTCCTCCAGTTCCTGCGGTTCCTGCCCATGATCGTGGAGCGCAAGGGGCGGTCGGGCCGGATCGTGCTGGAGAGTCATGCGCCGCTGCTGAGCCTGCTCGACGGCTTTCCCGGCGTCGACGCCATCATCGAACGCTTCGCATCGCCCCCGGCCGTCGACCTGCACCTGCCGCTGATGTCGGCCCCCGTCGCCCTCGGGATCGGTTCGCTGGCGGCGCTGCCCAAGCAGGTGCCGTACCTGCGCGTTCCGCCGGGCCCGGACCTGCCGATGCCGGAGGCCGACCCAGCCCGTCTCAAGGTGGGCTTCGTGTTCGGCGGCAATCCGCAGTTTCCCAACGACCGCACCCGCTCGACGCGGCTGGAATCCTGGGTGCCGCTGTTCGACCTGCCGGGCGTGCAGTTCTTCAGCCTGCAGAAGGGCGACCGCGAGCCCGAGATGGCGGCGGCGCCGGCCTCGGTCGTGCGCCTGAACGAGCGGCTGACCGACTTCCGGAGCACAGCCGTCGCGATGACGAAACTCGACCTCGTCATCACCACCTGCACCTCGGTTGCCCATCTCGCCGGCGCGCTCGGCCGGCCGTTCTGGGTGGTGCTGTCGCGCGCCGCCGACTGGCGCTGGCTGGTCGGGCGTGACGACAGCCCCTGGTATCCGAGCGCGCGGCTGTTCAGGCAGCGCGAACTCGGCGACTGGGACGGCGTCTTCCGTGACGTGCGGGCGGCGCTCCAGGCCGAGGTTGCAGCCCGCTCGGGCGACTCCGGCCCCGGCTCGCCGCGGTGACGCAGCCAGTCCTGTTCGCCTGGGAACTCGGCGACGGGCTCGGTCACGTCTCCAGGCTGCTGCGCATCGCCGAGCGGCTGCGCGAGCAGGGCGTGCGCAGCGTGTTCGCGGTCCGCAACATGGAACCAGCCGGGCTGCTGGTCGACGCGGCCGGGTTCAGCGTCGTGCCAGCCCCGGCCGCGCGAGTCGGCGCGATCCGCGGCCCCGACGGAACCCAGCCGATCTCGGCCGGCGACATCCTCGGCGCCATCGGCTTCGCCAGTGCGGAGCGGCTGCGCGCGCTGGTCGCCGCCTGGACCTGCCTGATCGACATGATCGCCCCGGCCGTGGTGGTGACCGACTACTCCCCGACCGCCAACCTGGCGCTCTATGGCGGCCCGGTTCCCTGGATCCCGATCGGCGACAGTTTCTCGCTGCCGCCCTTCGAGGTGCAGCACTTCCCCCCCTTCCGCAACGGCCGTCCGGCCTTCGACGAGGACGCCATGCTGGAGGTGGTCGCGGCGCTCCAGCGCGCGCGCGGCCGTCCGGCTCCCGTTCGGCTGCCGCAGCTGTTCGAGGGGGACGAACGATTCGTCGTGTCGCTGCCCGAACTCGACCCTTGGCGACGACTGCGGTCGGTCCCGGCCGTCGGGCCGATTCCCGGGCTGCCGGCCCCGGTACGCTCGGAGCCGGTCGATGATTACTTCGCCTATCTTTCCGATTCGTTCCGGTTCACCGAGCGTGTCCTGGAGGGGCTGCTGGCGTCCGGCCGCAGCGGCTCGGTGTTCCTGCGCGACGCCACCGCAGCCCGGCGGGCGGAGTGGCGGCGCCGCGGCCTGACGATGTGGGACGAACCGCAGGATGTGATCCGGATGGCAGAGCGTGCCGCCGTCATCGTCCATCACGGCGGCATCGGACTGGTCGAGCAAGGGCTCGGGCTCGGCCGCCCGCAGCTGCTGGTGCCGCGTCACTTCGAGCAGTTCCGCAACGCCGACGGCATCGGTCGCCTCGGCTGCGGCGTGGCGTTGCGCGGCGACGGCCAGTTCCGCGTCGCCGACGTCGGGGCGGCGCTGGCCGCCGGCAGCGACAAGCCGGAACTGCGGGCGCGTGCCGCCGAGGTCGCGGCTGTCCTGTCCCGGCGGCAATGGAGTGCCCTGGAGGCGGTGGCGTCGGCCTGTCGGCGGCACCTCGACGCTTGACATCGCCGGTCGAGAAGCGGCTGCCACACACCTGTGGCCGAATTGTCACACGGAATTCAGTGCAGGCCGCTAACGTCAGATGACTAGGTGATTTTCCCCTCACGCCGCTTGCGCCCGGCGGATTACCTGCTGTAAAACACGTCCGTCCTCCCTGGTAGCTGCTGGCGCTGTTGCGTGAGAACGCGGTCTGACGGGGGAGGTTGGTGATCGTCCTTGACGGTCAACATCGTTCTGACGCACACACGCTCTGTAGGGAGTCTAGGAGTTACAACGATGGCGAACATTACTGGCACGACCTCTAGCGAGCTGCTCACGGGCACCGCCAGCGCCGACGTGATCTCTGCGCTTGCCGGCTCGGACACGGTAAGCGCGCTTGATGGCGCGGATCTGATCTATGGCAACCAGGGTAGCGATCTCGTTACCGCAGCCGCCGGCTCTGACACCGTGTATGGCGGTCAGGACCAGGACACGTTGAGCGGCGGTGGCGGTCTCGACATCCTGTACGGCAACCTTGGCAATGACAGCCTCCTCGGCGGCGACGACGATGACAAGCTGTACGGCGGCCAGGGCAACGATGTCCTCGTCGGCGGGGCCGGTTCCGACCTGCTCTTCGGCAACAACGGCAACGACCTGATCTCCGACGCGACCGGCGCCTCCACCGTCTTTGGCGGCAGCGGCAACGACACGGTGATCATGACCGGCAACACCTCGCTGGTGGCGCTGGTTTACGGTAACGCCGGCAACGACGCGATCACCGGCAGCAGCGCCGGCGACCGTATCTTCGGCGGCCAGGACAACGATCTGGTCTCCGCCGGTGGCGGCGCTGACTTGGTGTACGGCAACCTCGGTGCTGACACGCTGAGCGGCGGTGCGGGCAATGACACCCTCTACGGTGGCCAGGGCAACGACACCGTGGTCGGCGATGCCGATATCGACGTGCTGTTCGGCAACGTGGGCCAGGATCTGGTCCGCGGTGGCGCCGGCAACGACATCCTGTACGGCGGTGCCGACAACGACGTTCTGAGCGGTGGTCTCGGCAACGACATCCTCTCGGGCGGTGCCGGTGCTGATGCGCTTTCCGCTGGTGAAGGCCTTGACTCGATCTACGGTGGTGCCGACGGCGACACCGTGGTTGGCGGCGCTTCCGGCTCCATGCTGGTGTACGGCGGCGACGGCAACGATCAGGTCACCGGCAACAGCGGTGCGGATACGGTGTTCGGTGATGCCGGCAACGACACGATCGTCGGTGGCGCGGGCATTGACATCGTGTACGGCGGCGACGGCAACGACGCTCTGAGCGGCGGGGCTGGCACTGACACCCTGTACGGTGGCGAGGGCGCCGACCTTATCGTCGGCAATGCTGACGGCGAAGACATCATGTACGGCGGTGGCGGCAACGACACCCTGATCGGCAATAGCGGCGGCGAGCTCATGTCCGCCAGCGACGGTGCCGACTCCCTGGTTGCCGGTGGCGACACGGGCGATGACACGCTGTTCGGTGGCGACGGCGCGGACAAGTTTGTCTTCGTCAGCTTCGGTGCGACCACTGCCAACGTTGTCAGCGGCCACATCGTCTCCGACTTCCAGCGCGGCAGCGACAAGATCCAGCTGCTGACCGGTGTGATGACCACCAGCACCTTCTTCACTGGTACGGGCATGACCGGCACGAACACCATCGTGTTCGCGACCAACGCCAGCGGTGTGCAGCTCTTCATCCACGGCGGCGGTACGAACAACTACATGTCGATCCAGCTGGTCGGTGTGTCGACTGTCGACGCCAACGACTTCGAGTTCCTCACCTGATCTCGAACGTCTGAACAACCGGGGGAGGGGCGCTCATCGAGCGCCCCTCTTCTTTTTTGCGAGTTCTGACAAGATTTGCCCGCCCGGTGCCATGTCGACCTCCGTGTTGCCAGACGACCCGTTCCTGCGTGCCCGTGAGTTCCTGCAGTCCGGAGACACACCGGCGGCCCGCCGGCTGATCCGGTCGGTCCTGACGCAGCAGCCGGCATCGGCCGCCGGACTGACGGTGGCCGGTCACATCGCCGTTCGCGACGCCGCCGCGAACGAGGCGGTCGACCTGTTCCGCCGCGCCGCCCTGGCAGACACCGGCGGCGATTCCCGCGCACTTCTGAATCTGGCTCGGGCGCAGCAGCTGGCGGGCCGGATGCCGCTGGCGCTGTCGACGGCCGAGCGCGCCCGGACCCTGTACCCGGAGGACGCCCGCCCCCGCGGCTTCACGGCTCTCCTCCATGCCCAGGCGGGCAGGTTCGACGCCGCCGTGGCTGCGCTGCACGCCGGCGATGAGGTGCAGCTCGATCCCGCGACCGCCTTCAAGTTGGCGACCCTGCTGATCGACGCCGGCGTTCACTTAGAGCCGGCGGGAGCCCTGCTCGCCCGTGCCGCGACCGCCCAAGGGCCGATGCTGGACCGCGCGCTGAAGGACTTCATCGCCTTCGCAGCCCCCGACGACGAGCGGCGTTTCACGGCTGCGCGTCGCCGGCTGGTCCTGACGCCGGACGCACTCGATGCCATGGATGCGGCAGAGCACGGCCTGGGACTTCGGCGCAAACTGGTCCGGCAGGCCGCCTGGCGCTGGCAGGCGTGCTGCGTGAGCCCCTGGGATCATCGCCGCCGGATCGATGCCGCCGACCTGCTGTTCGAGGTCAAGTGGCCGACCCATGGCATCGCGGCCCTGCGGGAACTCATGCGTGGCCGCCCGCATGACCAGTCCCTGATCGAGCGGATGGCGGAACTTTACGACCGCAAGAAGGACAAGGAGGGCGCCCTGGCCTGGGGCCAGGCGCTGCTGGCCACCGAGCCACGGGATCCGCGGATCTGGGACGCCATCGCCGGAATGTTCAAGTCAGTGGGGGCCGTCGACGAGGCGGCCGCTCTGTGGCCGAGGATCCTCCGTCGGTTTCCCCAATATGAGGCGCTGCACTACAACTGCGCGCTGTTCCTGGACTATTGCGGCGCGTTCGCGGGCTCGGAAGTGCGGTGCAAGGCGGCGCTGGTTCTCAAGCCCGACTATCTCCGCGCCGCCAACCACCTCAGCATGCTGGCGGCGCGCGGCGATCGCACCGGCGACGCAATCCGATATGTCAATTGGCCGCTGCGGGTGGACCCGACCTATGCGAACGGCCACACCAATCTCGGCGTCTATTTGCGCACGGCAGCCGCCTATGGAAGGGCGATCGACGCGTTCCGACGAGCGGAGAAATTCGCAGAAAACCCGCAGCAGGCGGCTTCGGGCCGGTTCAACGCCGGCGTGTCGAAGATCCTGATCGGCGAGATCGAGGATGGCTTCCACCTGCTCGAGTCGCGCTGGGCGACCGCCGATTTCACCTCGCCCAAGCGGGATTTCCGGCAGCAGATCTGGCCTGGCCCGTATTTCAAGCCGGACAGCCGTCTCCTGCTCTACATGGAGCAGGGCATGGGCGACGAGATCATGCTCTCCTGGTACGTCCCGCTTCTGCGCCGTGACACTGCACGACTGCTGGTGGAGTGCGACGAGCGACTGATCGAGTTGTTTTCGCGGACCTACGAGGGGGTCGAGTTCGTCCCGCGGTCACGGGGAGGGCATCCGGCGACCCGGGATCCGCGTGTCCAGTACAAGATACCGTCATTCCATGTTCCGCAATATTACGCCCCCGAGGTCAAGTTCCTGATCCGCGACAACTGGGACTGGGCGCAGAATCGCGGCTCCCGCTTCCCGTCGCGGCTGGCGATCCGTCCCGACCGGCTCGAACATTGGCGGAGGTGGCTCGACGACCGGTTCCCTGGCCGGAGGCGCATCGGCGTCTCCTGGCGGAGCAAGGTCCGAAACCGGACCCGGGATACGCAGTATCTCTCCATACAGCAGGTCGCGAGCGCGATTCCCCCCGGTTGCGCCGTGGTGAACCTGCAGTATTCCTCCACCCCCGAGGAGATCGCTGAGTTCGAAGCGCTGGGAAAGCAGCAGGGCTTCGAATTCGTGACGCCACCGGATATCGACCTTACGAACGATCTCGAGGACGTGCTCGCCATTCTCCAGGTTGCCGATGCCGCGGTTACGCCGCTGATCTCGCTGGCCTGGATGTCGGGTGCGGTAGGCTGCCCCGGCTTCGTCTTCCGTTCGGCCGCCGAGCGGGTGATGTGGCATCAGCTCGGCACGCCGTTCATCCCCTGGGCGCCCAGCCTGCGGGTCTTCTTCCGGCACCCGAGCGAGGACTGGGCCGCGACGATCGTCGACCTGCGGACGCGTCTCGCCGGGTTTCTCTCAGGGGGCGGCTGACAGCGGTCGAGCCTGTCGCCCGGCCGCTTGGCGGCGGTGCCGGTTGTGCGGGCCGGCGGGTTGGAGTAGTGAGTTCGCACGGTGCACCTGGACTCTGGCCAAAGGAGCAACATCCGGATGCTCGCTGAACGGATCGACGTTGGCGGCGTTTCCCTGTCGCAATCCGAGCTCAAGGCGGCGCGGGCCCGGATCGTCGAGCGCCTCACGTCGGCGGCCTTCGTCTCCGATCCGTTCCATCACTGCGAGATCGACGCGATCCTGACCGACGAGGTCTACGCCAAGCTGGTGGAGGTGATGCGGGCGGAGCAGTTCGTGCCGGTGGGGACCGTCGCCACGACTTTTGGCTACGAGAAGCGGCACGTACTGCAGTTCGACACGCATCTGCGGTCGTCGGAGTCGCGGCAGCCGCGCTTCTGGGCCGCGTTCACCCGCGACCTGCTGTTCCATCCCGAGGTCATGACGGCGTTCATCTCCCGCTGCGCGCCCTATACGGTGTTCGGGAGCGGTCAGCGCTTTGCGGCGCTGCCGCATCGGGCGACCCTGCACGCCATCCAGGACGGCGGCGACTACGCCCTCCCGCCGCATACCGACCTGTGCCGCAAGCTTGGGACGATGCTCATCTACCTGCCCGACGTCAGCGGCGGTCCCGGCGAGGGCACGGTGCTCTACCGCCCGAAGGACCCCGCCTTCACCTGCCGGCTCGGGTTGACGCACCACAACCCGGCTTTGTTCGATGCCTGCGGCACCGCCGCCTACGAGCCGAACCATGCCTTCGTGTTCGCCCGCACCGACCGGTCGTTCCACGGCGTCCGCAAGCTTCCGCCGGGTAGTCGACGCCACCTGCTGCAGTTGACGGTCCAGCGGCAGAATGTGAGCGACCTGTATCCCGAGATGGCCGACCGGGCGTGACGGACGTCCGGCCCACGGTGAACATCCCGCGGTCCATCAGCATCTGCTCGGCGCCGGATTTTCCGTCGATGACGAGCTCAGCTGCACGCATCGCGACGGGGTGAGTCGAAACCTGATATTCAGTCGCCGGTGAGTTCGTCGGAAGATAGAGTGCCATGACAGCAGAAAAGCGCGTTTGGAAGATCGGTGTCCTCGGATGCGGTCGCGTGTCGGCCCGATATCGTGAAGTGCTCGGACGGGAGCTCGCCGGGCGGCTGCAGGTGATAGCGGCAGCAGACCTGGACATCGCCAAGGCCGAGGCCTTCACGGCTGTCGTCGGTGGCAAGCCTGTCGGGGGAATCGACGAGCTGATCGCGGAGCGGCCCGAGCTGGTGTGCGTCCTGACCGAGTCGGGCCATCACGCCGAGCATGCGCTGCGGCTGATCCGCGCCGGTATCCACGTGCTGGTCGAGAAGCCGGTGGCCCTGCGGCCGGAGGATGCGGCCGCGATGCGCGATGCCGCCGCCGCCGCGGGTGTGATGTGCGCGGTCGTGAAGCAGAATCGCTACAATCCGGCGATGCGCTTCCTGCGGCAGATGGTCGACGAGGGCCGGGTGGGCCGTCTGGTGACCGCCGGCATCCGGGTCCACTGGTGCCGCAAGCAGGACTACTATGACGACCCCTGGCACGGGCGCTGGGCGATGGACGGCGGGGTTCTGGCACAACAGGCCATCCATCATCTCGATGCCCTGCAGTGGCTCGGCGGTCCGATCGAGGCGGTTTGCGCCGCCGGCGAGGCCATTCTGAACACGCTGGAGGCCGAGGACACGGCGGTCGGCGTGGTCCGGTTCAAATCTGGCGCGCTCGGCACCATCGAGGCGACGACTTCAGCCCGCGACGACGATTTCGAGGCTTCGATCCATCTGGTCGGCGATCATGCCATGGCAAAGATCGGGGGGCGGGCCCTCAACCGCCTGGAGCTTTGGCGTCCGGTCGAGCCGCGCCAGGGCGACGAGCGCGCCTGCGAGACCTTCAGCCAGGACGTTCCCACGAGCTACGGGCTCGGGCATGGCCCGCTGCTCGGGGAGGTTCTGGACGCGCTCGAGAAGGGCACGCCACCGCCGATCGACGTCGTGGAGGCCATGAGTTCGTTGCGCCTGGTGCACGCGCTGTACGCCAGCATGGAGACCGGCGGCTGGGTGCGGCTGGACGATCATCCGACGTCGAGCCGGCTCGGCGTCCCGGCCACCGAGCGGTCCGCCGACGCATGACGGATCCGGCGACGCAATCGGCCGGAACCGCGTTTCGCACCTTCCTCGACACCGGCCGTGCCGCCTGGGCGGCCGGCCGCCGCGAAGAGGCGGTGCGCCGCTGGCGGATGGCGGTAACCGGCCTGCCGCAGGTGGTGGCCGGCTACGTCAATATCGCGGGGGCCCGTGGTGGCGACGCCTGGGTCGAGAGGGCGGCGGCCGCGCTGGCTCCCGGGGATCCGCTGGTCGCAAAGAATCTCGGCGTCCTGGCGCATGAACGTGGCGCGGTCTCGCGGGCGAGATCCTGTCTGAGACGATCACTCGTGCTCGCCCCGGAATTGCCGGCCACGGCCCGCACCTTCGCCAAGCTGCCGTCGGGCGGGCCGGAAGCCGTGGCCGACGAACTGCGCTGGCATCTTCGGGCAACAGTGTGCGAGCCGGGCGCGGAGCCGGCGTGGATGGCTTTCCTGGTGCGGCTGCAGGAGATCGGCGACATCGCGGAACTGGCCCGGCGCGCCGCCTCGATCCCAATTCCGCACGACCGCCGGTCCGCCGGCCTGCTCAACCTCCTGGGGCGCGTGTTCGCCAAGGCGAAGCTTCCGGTCGAGGGCCTGGAGGTCGCGACCCGTCTCGTTGCGCTGCAGCCGGAGAAGCCCTTCGGGCATCTGCTCGGCGCCGCTTTCCATCGTCGCCTCGGCGACGAGGCGCACGCCATCCGCGGCGCCCGCCGAGCCGCGATTCTGGATCCGGCTTCGTTCGACGCCACCTGCTCGCCAGCGACCGAATATTGCCATGCCAGGGAGTTCGATGCTGCGGTCAGGCAGTTTCGCCGGTCGCTGCGGATCGATTCCAGCAGGCGCCCAGAGGTCATCGAGAACCTCGCGGTCAGCCTTCTCCAGGGCCCCGAACGCGACAAGGGGGAACGCCTGCTTCGCGAGTTCCTGGTGGTGCGGCCTGAGCTCGGGCGCTCCTATGTCACCGCCAGCTCGGCGGCCTATCTCAAGCCTGACCTGGGGGCCGCCGCTCGATATGGCCGGTTCTCGCTGGTCGTCGACCCCAGGAGCCCGGACGCCCACTACAACATGTCCAGCGTGCGCCGGCACCAGGGCCGGATCGAGGACGCCAGGCAACGGCTCGCGCAGGCGGTCGAGCGCAGCGGTGGCAGGGCCAAGTACCGTTTCGCCCAGGCCGTCCTTGAACTCGGCGACGGCGATGCTGAGGAGGGCGTGCGGCTGTACGACGCGCGCTGGGACATGCGGAAGTTTCCGTCATATCGCAAGCTTGGCGCCGACCCCACCCTGGACCTGCCGGTGTGGCAAGGGGATGTCCGGCCGGACGCCACGCTGGCCTTGTGGGGCGAGCAGGGCGTCGGCGACGAGATCTGGTTCGCGGCGTTCCTCGACTGGGCGGTGCCGCGGGTCGGCAAGGTGGTCCTGGAGGTCACGCCGCACCTTGTGGCGCTGATGCAGCGCTCGTTCCCGAAAGTGTCGGTGCTGCCCCGCAAGGAGCCGGAGACCGAGGCGGCCATGGCGTCGGCTGACCTGCAGTTGCCGATGGGCGGCCTGATGCATCTCTTCGGCGCTGCGTTCCGTCCGATCCCGACCGGCTATCTGTCGACCGACCCGCAGCGCGTCCTGGAGATGCGGCAGCGCTACACGGGCGGCGACACCGGCACCCGGGTGATCGGGTTGTCCTGGCGGAGCATAAAGCCGACCTACATGAAGTCGTTCGAGGCCAGCCTCGAGCATTGGGGGCCGATCTTCGCCCTGGACGACGCAATCTTCCTCGCCCTCCAGTACGGGGATCTGGCAAAGGACGTCGAACTCGTGGCGCGACACTTCGGCAGGCAGCTCATCTGGGACCGCCGGGTCGACGCCTACCGCGACCTCGACGCCTTCGCGGCCCAGGTGGCGACCGCCGACGTTGTCGTCTCGGTCGGCAACTCGACGGTCGTAATGGCGCATGCGTTGGACAAGCCTGTGCACGCCCTGGTCCGGGCAACCCAGGAGGACTGGCGCTACCGTGGCGGCCACGATCTGGTCCGCTGGCTGCCCACGGCGCGCTGTGCCTGGCAGCCGGATGGCGGCGACTGGACCGTCCCGATCGTCAAGGTCGCCGGGTTGCTCCGGCAGGGCACGCGGGCCGCATCGGCCGGTCGATCATCCTGAGCCGCTCTCGGAGCCGCCCGGCAGGATGTTGGCGTCGACCATCTTCTGGGTCAGCAGGTTCGGGGCCGACTGGTCGGCGCCGTAGACCGGAACCGGATGCGAGAAGCCGCCCTGCTTCAATTCCTTCGCCATCGTCATCGCCTGCCAGACGATGTCGTCGATGTCGATGTACTTGTAGCTGCCGGCCCGCCCCAGCGACACCACGCCGTCCGGCAGGTCGTCGAAATACCGGTAGGCGCGGGCGATCTCCTGCTTGATCGGTATCGGGTAGAGCTTGTTCTTGTGGCTCGGGATTTCGATGCCGATCAGCGTCGACGGCGACTGGTGCAGCGTGAACTTCTTGTATTCGACGATGCGGGTGTAGGGTTCGTCGCCGGCATAGTAGGTGAAGTACACCTTCTCCGGGAACACCTGCTCGATCGGCAGCACGATCGTCATGAATTCGCGGCCGACATAGGGCAACTCGCCATAGGCGTAGTTCAACAGGATGTCCGGCGAGACGGTGTTCACGATCAGGTCGTAGGCGTGCCACTCGCCGGCGATCTGCACCCGCTTGTTCTGGATGTCGAAGGCTTCGATTTCAGTGTTCAGCTTCACCGTCGTGCCGGCGGTCGCAACCGCGAAGTACCGGTCGTAGCCGTCCGGTGCCAGCGGGTAAGCCGAGATCGCGGTGTCCCAGCCCTCGCGCGGCCCCTGCTTGATCGCCACGCCTTTCGGCGACCAGCCGAAATCGTCGAGCATGGCGTTGCTGGCGACCTGCCACATCTTGCGGGAGTATTTGTCGACCATCTTGCGGTACAGCGTCTCGCCGACCGAGCCGATCCAGTACTCCTCGAAATTCTTCGCCGCCGCCCAGCCGCGGATTTCCCGGGCCTCGGCGATCTCGCGCTCGATCGATTCGCGCTCCGGCATGCGCGGGATATCGTCCTGGTGGATCGGGAAGGTGTAGTAGTTCCGGTCGGCCTCGACATAGGTGATGAACTCGTGCTCGAGCCGGCGCATCGGCACGATGGCGTTCAGGTAGTCGAACAGTTCCTCCATCGGCGTCAGGAAGTGGCGCGGCCCGAAGGTGAAGGGGTGACCGCCGCGCCAGTGCGTCTTCACGCCGCCGCCGAGGAATGGTGCACGCTCCACCAGCGTGACATCCCAGCCACCGATCAGCTCGATCTGATGTGCCGCCGCGCAGCCGGCAAAGCCGCCGCCGATGATCAGGGCCTTCTTCATCGCAACCTCCCAGAGGGTCCGGTCAAGCCAGAGGGTCCGGTCAAGCCGGCGCGGATCCTTCGATGGCTGCCCGCTCGCGCAGCCACAGGTCGCCATAGTCGACGTCCTGCCAATTCTCGAACCAAGGCCCGCCGCGCGTGAAGTGCACCGCGGCCGGCGTGCCGGACGCCGGCCGGGGCATGCTGCCCTCCAGCCAGTTCCAGGTCGACGGCACCGCGCCGATCTCGGTGTCGGCGGCCCACTGGACACGATGCAGGTAGGCACCGGACTGGGTGTTCACGGCCTGCGGCGTCAGGGAGCGGGTCGACGGATGGCCGCAGTTGAACAGCATCAGGCTCGACCAGTTCTTGCGCGGGTATGTGGTTTGCACAGCCCCGTCCATCTTGGTCGCCTCGGTCGGCCGGTGGTCGTGGTGGACGCACATCACGGCCATCGCGGGATCGGCCATTTCCGCCAGTTCGGCAACGTCGGACAGCCACAGAAAGTCGCAATCGCAGAACAGCGCCCACCCTTGATAGCCCGCGAGGTAGGGTGTAAGAAACCGCGAATACGTGAACTCGGTGGATGCGAGCGGGTCTTTCGGCCGCCAGTACAGGCCGCGGGTCCGCAATTCCGACTGCACGATCGGGCGGATGTCGAGCGCGATGGAGGACTGGCGGCGCATCGACGATTCGCAGACACGAAACGCTATGTCCTCCCGGCTGTCGTAGCCGACGAACACTCGAAACGGCGATCCGATCGATCCAGCGCTTGTCATGATTCCTGTCCACACCGAGGCGGCCCGAGACGCGCTCGCTTTAGCGGATCGTTGCCGGACGGTCAAACGCCGCCGGACAACCGGGTGCGTCCGCGGGCGGGACACGGTATCATGTGTTCACGACGCTGCGGGAACGGCCGCAATTCTCAGGCAGGGGTGCCGATGAGCGAGTTCGACCAGCATATCGGCGCCAAGGATGCGTTGAGCAACGCGTTCAGGAACTGCCGGTCGGCGTTCACGGCCGTCGCGGTGTTCAGCTTTGCGGTCAACCTCTTCATCCTGACCGTTCCGCTCTACATGTTCTCGGTCTTCGACAAGGTGCTGAGCAGCTACAGCATGGCCACGCTCGGGATGCTGTTCGCAATGGCGCTGTTCGCGCTGGCCATCCAGGGGCTGATCGACGTGGCCCGCTCGGGGGTGCTGATCGAGATCGGCAACTATATCGACCGCAACCTCACCTCGCGGCTGCTGCACGCCTCGATTTCGAACTCGATCAAGCGCGGCAACCGCCGCGGGGCGAACATCCTGCAACGCTTCACGGTGGTGAAGACGTTCCTGACCAGCAACTCGATCTACTCCACGATGGACGTGCCGTGGATCCCGCTGTTCATGGCGGCGCTGTTCCTGATGAACCCGATCATCGGACTGATCTCGCTGCTGGGCGCCGTCATCCTCATGGTGCTGGCGGTTCTGAACGATCGGGCCTCGCGCGGCGCGCTGATGCGGGCCCAGAAGGCGCTCCAGCCAGCATATCGGCGGGCGTCGGCGGCGGCCCGCAACGCCGACGTCGTAGAGGCCATGGGAATGACCCCGACGATCGTGCGCTCGTGGCATGCGCAGACGGAGGAGGCCATCGCCCACCAGTCGCTGGCCTCGCGCCGCTCGGCGATGATCAGCGCCGCCTCGAAGTGGACGCGGATGGTGATCCAGATCTCGATCATGACGGCGGCCGCCTACCAGATGATCCAGCCCGGCAGCACGATGAGCCCGGGCGTCATGATGGCCTCGGTCATCCTGGTCGGCCGGGCGCTGATGCCGCTGGAGACCATGATCGGCAGTTACCGGAACATGCTGGACGCCTTTGACGCCTATAAGGAGATGGATGGCGTCCTCAAGTCGATGAACGAGCGTCCGCGGCTGACCGTCGTGCCACCACGCCCCGTCGGGAACATCTCGGTCGAGAACGTGACGTACACGGTTCCCGGCCTCGATCGACCGATCCTCTCGAATGTCAGCTTCGAGATCGCGGCCGGCGAGATCGTCGGCGTGATCGGCCCGTCGGGCGCCGGCAAGACCACCCTTGCGACGCTGCTGGTCGGCATCGAGGCGCCGACCCATGGGCATGTCCGTCTCGACGGTACCGACATCTATGCGTGGCCGTCGGAAGATGTCGGCCGCTACCTCGGCTACCTGCCGCAGAACGTCGAGCTGTTCGACGGCACCGTGCGCGACAACATCGCGAGGCTGCTGCCAGATGCCGCGCCGGAGGCGATCATCAAGGCGGCGTCCCTGGCGGGATTGCACGAGATCATCCAGCGCCTCCCGAAGGAGTACGACACCGCGGTCGGTGACGCCGGCATGCTGATGTCCGGCGGGCAGCGCCAGCGCATCGGTCTGGCGCGGGCGCTGTATGGCGATCCGCTGCTGCTGGTCCTCGACGAGCCGAACTCCAACCTGGACAGCCAGGGCGAGGAGGCGCTGAAGAATACCCTTCACGCGCTGAAGGCGCGCGGCTGCACGGTTATTCTGATCGCCCATCGCGTCAACGTGCTGCAGCATGTCGACAAGGTGCTGGTGATGCGCGACGGCGTGGTTCAGAAGTTCGCGCCTCGCGACGAGGTGGTCGGCCCGGTTCCGGCCCAGCCGAAGCCGCAGATCGCCGCCAGGAAGGACCCCGAGCCCATAGCCAGCCGAGCGACATCATGACATTGGTCGAGCGGGAGAGCCCCGGCCTGCCCAGTTTCCCGAGGACTTTCGACCCCTACGAGGAGATCTCGCGCAAGGCGCGCCCGCACTGGCGTGGCGCGGTGATCATCGGCTATGCCGTGATCTTCGCCTTCTTCGGCGGGTTCGGCGGCTTTGCCGCATTCGCGCCACTGCACAGCGCCGTCATGGCGACTGCCGAGGTACGGGTGGACAATGAGCGCAAGGTCGTCCAGCACGCCGAGGGGGGGATCGTGACCGAGATCCTCGTGCGCGAGGGCCAGTATGTCGAGGAGGGTTCGGTGCTGATGCGCCTCGACTCGACACGCGATCAGGCGCAGGCTAATTCGCTGCGAAAGCGTCATCTTTCGGCACTCGCCGAGCGCGCGCGGCTGGTGGCCGAACGCGATGCCGCAACGTCCATCGACTTTCCGGCGGAGCTCCTGCGCGAAACCGCCGACCCCGAGGTGGCGGAGATCGTCGAGGGGCAGCGCGCCGTCTTCCGGTCGCGGCAAGCGTCACGCGAAGGTCAGGTGAAGCTGATCCTCGGGCAGATCGACCAGGCACGGACCCAGATTGCCGCCGTCAAGATCGAGCGGGACTCCGTGCAGGAGCAGCTGGCGCTCATCGCCCGCGAACTCGCCTCCGTCAGCGAACTCTACAGGAAGGGCCTGGAGCGGCTGCCGCGGATGCTGGCGCTCGAGCGCAACCAGGCCGCGCTGAAGGGGCAGATCGGCCGGCTGACCGGGCAGATCGCGCAGTTGGAGAAGCAGGTCGGCGACGGCGAGTTGCGGATCGCGCAGGTCGAGCGCGACCTGCAGAGCGAAGTCGCGGCCCAGATGGACGCGGTGGTCGAGCAGATCCAGGCGCTTGCCGAGCAGCGCCCCGTCGTGTCGGCTTCCGTCCGGCGGCTCGACATTCGCGCGCCGCGGTCCGGCAACGTCATCGACCTGAAGGTCCACACCATCGGGCACGTGATCGGCCGCGGTGAGGCGGTGATGCAAATCGTGCCGGAGGGCGAGGATCTCATCGTCATCGCCAGGGTCAGCCCGCGCGACATCGACTCGCTTAACAGCGGCGTGACCAAGGTTCAGGTCCGGATGACCGCGTTCAGCCAGCGCTTCACCCATCCCGTCGAAGCGCATCTCGAATCGATCTCCGCCGACGTGATCAATCCCGGCGATGGTTCGACCCCATACTATCGGGCGATTATCCGCCTCGATCCGAAATCGCGGGAGCATCTGCTGCATGGCGTCGAATTGACTTCCGGAATGCCGGCGGTGGCGATGATCGGCGTCGGCGAGAAAACGCTGCTGACCTACCTGTTCGAGCCGCTGACGCGCAGCATTTCGGAATCCCTGCTCGAGCCATGACGCAGGCGGCGGCAGGTTCGGGCGCTGGGCGTCCGAACCGAAGGATACTGTACCTCTCGAAGCATTTCGGCTACCCGCTCGGCGGGGTACGGATCGCGTACCATCACGTGCAGATGCTGTGCCGCAATGGATTCGATGCGCGGATCCTGCTGATCGACAGTGGCCGGGAGGCGCATTTCGCCGACACGGTGCCCACCGAGCAACTGAACCGCGACTTCGTGCCGCTGAACTCCGATCTCTGCGTCATCCCCGAGCCGTGGGACCATTGGATCAGCCATTTCCGGCGTTTCCCGGCGCGCAAATACGTGTTCTGCCAGAATCACTTCTACCTGTTTCACGGGCTGTCGCGCTGGCGCAGCTACGAAGAGGCTGGCATCGACACCGTGTTCTGCTGCAGCGAGGTCATCTCGCACTTCCTGACGACCTACATGAAGCAGGCGCGGGCGCCGGTCATCCCCAATGCCATCGACCATGCGCTGTTCCAGCCGCGGGAGAAGCGCCGGCAGATCGCCTGCATGCCCCGCAAGATGAAGATCGAAGCGCGCTTCCTGTGTGGCCTGTTCCGCGCCCGGCATCCCACCCTCGCCGATGTGCCCTGGATCGAGATCGCCGACAAGGGTGAGCACGAGGTGGCCGAGATCCTCGGTCACAGCGCCATCTTCCTGGCGCTGGGGCGGCTCGAAGGGTTCGGGCTGCCGCCGATCGAGGCGATGGCCAGCGGCTGCCTGACCGTCGGCTTCACCGGCGACGGCGGACGTTCGTTCGCCACCCCCGAGAACGGCCTGTGGTGCGACCCGGAGGATTGGGTCGGCTGCGTCGATGCGGTCGCCGCGGCGCTGCGCGAGTTCGATCGGGACGGGGGGAAGGAGCGGGTGGCCGCGGGCCTGGCGACGGCCGGGCATTACACCTTCGAGCGGATGGAACGGGAACTCGTCGCCTTCTGGCAGTCCGAGATCGCGAGATGACGGCGGCGCGCAAGGAGATCGACTACGAGGACGGCCTGCGTCTGGTCTCGAAGCTCCTGGGCCGGCAGCGCTATGAGGCGGCGGTGCGCTGGGCCGACCACCTCTGCCGTCACCGCCCCGGCGACCCGCGTGCGCACAATCAGGCCGGCATGGCCCGGCAGCGCCAGGCCGGTCCGGGCGCCGCCGTCCGGAGCTTTCAGCGCGCCGTGGTGCTGCAGCCGGATGTGGCGGAGATCTGGGCCAATCTCGGCAACGCCATGCGGCGCGCCGCCAACCCCGGAGGGGCATTGGCGCAACATCTGCGGGCTGCGACATGCCGCCCGGAGGTGCCCGAGATCCGGTCGACGCTCGGCCTCAGCCTGCTGACGCTGGGTGACTACCGGCGGGGATTCGCCGAGCATGAACATCGCGCCGAGCGGGAGATCGCGCTGCAGCCGTACCGCGACGCCGGCTTCCGGCTCTGGGACCGGCGCTCCCTGCAAGGGAAGCGGCTGCTGGTCGTCGCCGAGCAGGGTGCCGGCGATACGGTGCAGTTCCTCCGCTTCGTCGCGCCGCTCGCGGCGCGCGGGGCGATCGTCTCGGTCGCGTCATCGAAGCTCCTGAGGCGCCTCGTCGGGACGGCGCCAGGAGTGGCCGAGACGGTGGCTCGCTGGCCGATACCGCAGCCGGGCGAGTATGACGGCATTGAGCTGCTGATGAGCCTGCCGGCGTGCCTGGGCGCGGATCTGGAAATCATCCCGGCACCGGCGCGATACATCTCACCACCCCCTGCCACCGCGCCGCTGCCGGATCGGGGGCGACTCCGGGTCGGGCTCTGTTGGACCGGAAGCCCGGCGCATCCTCGCAACGAGCCGCGCCGGATCCCGTTCGCGGAACTTGATCCGCTGCTGGCGACGACAGGGGTGGAGTTCTATGGCCTGCAGGTCGGATTCGGACGCGCCGATGCGGCAGGCGACACGCGTATCACCGACCTTGCGCCCGGCATCGCCGATTTCGCGGACACCGCCGGCGCCATCGACCAGTTGGACCTGATGATCACGATCGACACCTCGGTCGCGCACATCGCGGGTGCCCTCGGCAAGCCGGTCTGGACCCTGCTGGCGCGGGCGGCGGACTGGCGCTGGGGGGCGGACGGGGACACCTGCCGCTGGTATCCGAGCATGCGGCTCTTCCGCCAGAGCCGCATGGGAGAGTGGCGTGACGTGGTGGATCGGGTGGCGGCCGAACTTGCGGTCGAGGTGGCGGCGCGCGAGGCGGGCAGCCTGACCCGGCGGCCGAGATTCCAGGCTTTCTAGCGCCACCCGCCGTCTGCTCGCCGGCCGCGACGGTCGCAGCGAAATAAGACAGCCGGCCGGTAGCGGATTTTTCAAAGGCTTGTTCCGAACGGCAAGCATCTTATACCTGTTCCCGTCCGACCGAAGGGCGACGTCTTGAAGGAACTCGCGGAAGTGACCGATACCGCCATCGACCAAGTGGACGTGCTCGCCGACTGTGCCGATGCCTATGCGCTGGCCAAGCGGTTCGAGGCGCGCAGCGACAAGAGTGTGCACTGGAACGTGTTTCCGGCGGACTTTGCCCGCTGCTTCGCGTTCCGTGACGCCTGGCCGAACCTCCTGCGCAACGGGATCACGTCGGGATTCAACGACGACACCATGACGATTGCCGACCGATGGGCGCGGCGGCAGCATCACGACTATGGGGACCTGGTGCCGCGAAACGATGGCGACCAGGACTACACCTCCATGGTGACCAGCTTGTTCCGGTTTTGCGCCGGGCGCTTCGGCCTGCGCTTCGTCGAGGCGGTGCAGAACAACCACGTGGGCTCGCCGCGGCTGGCCGAATTCGCCGCGTCGGTCTCGAACAGCGAGGGGCAGAAGGAGCGGCGGTTCGCCGGCAACTTTCATGACCTGACGCTCGTCTATTTCTGCGGCCTGATCTTCAGGACGATGCGCTCGAGCACCACCGCGCTGCAGCGCTTCCAGGAGCGTCCTACCTTCGTGGAGATCGGTGGCGGGTTCGGCGAACTGTCGGCGAAGATGAAGATGGTCGAGCCGAAGCTCCGCAGCGTCATCTTCGACCTGCCGGAGCCCGGTGCGGTCCAGCACTACTTCCTGCGGCACCGCTATCCGCAGGCGAAGGTGTATACGGTGCGCGACTATCAGCGCCTGGGGGTCGGGGTGTATGATGAGCCATTCGACTTTCTGCTGCTGCCGCCGGCGCTGATCAAGAGCCTGCCGACAGGGTGGCCGGCAATCAGCGTGAACATCCGCTCATTTCAGGAAATGAACTGGACCTCGGTCGTCGACTATTTCGTGGAGTTGCAGCGGGCCGTCACGACCGGAGGGGTGTTCTGCTGCATCAACCGGTTTTCCAAGACGATCGGCGGCCACGAGATAAATTACGACCGGTTCCCGTTCGATGCCCGCTGGCGGACCCTGCGCGACGGGAAGGTCCCGTTCCAGGCCCATATCCGGGAGGCGATCTTCGAGCGCGCCTGACGAGCGTCAGTGCCGCCGACGCCCGACGAGCGTCAGGTCGCCGGGCTTCCCGGACCAATCCGGGAAGCCGCGGATGGGATCCAGCCGCTCCGGCGGAAGCCGCCCGTCGTCGGCCTGGCAGTCCAACACCTCGAAGCCGTGCCGCTCGAAGAACCTGGTCAGGCCGGCGCGGTCGAAGCCGATCAGGTGTGAGCCGCCCATCGCGGGGACATGACCGTCGGCAGCAACGACGGCGTTGGGAACCGACACGGCGAGTGCGCCGCCCGGCCGGACTATCCTGGCGAAATGGTCGAAGAAACGGTCGGGCGCCAGGAGGTGCTCGACCGAGTGGAAGGCATAGACGCCGTCCAGGCTGCGCGGCGGCAGTGACCAGAAGTACTCCGCCTCGTCGTGCAGGTCGGGGCAGCCGACGACCGATCGCCCGTAGCGGACCTTGGGGCGATCGAGGTCGCTGCCGCAGACCGTCGCTCCCAGGTTGCCGAGCAGTTTGGCCGTGATGCCCTCGGCGCAGCCGAACTCGTACAGGCGCTGTCCGGCGACGCCGCCGAGCACTCGATCCAGGTAAAGCGGGAGCGCCGCCTGGTCGTAGCAGTGGCTGAAGACATTCCCGCGTCCGACCACCCGCCCGTCCGGCAGGTCGACACCGCCTCCGAGTGCTTCGAGGTAGTGGTCCTCGACCGCTTCGACGCCACTCCAGGAGACGTAGCGGAGCCCGCAGGCGATGCAGGCCCGGACCGGCACGCGGGCGTCGATCCGCGCCAGGGCGACGGTCAGCAGCAGATGTGCCTGGACGACGGGGATCGCCTCACCAGGCAGCGCATCGGCGACCGCCCGGAGCGGATCCAAGTAGAACCGGCCGTGCGGGACGCCGGACGGGGTGACCAGCCGCGTCCAGCCGATCTCCGGGGCCGGTGACTGGCAGTTGGGGCATTCCACGGCGATCGCGGCTCGTTCGGCGAGCCGCGGCGCAAGGGCGGCGGCGAGCGGCTTGACCAAACGCGGCGGCGTTGACGACCGGATCACGCTCTCGACGATCTGCCGGAAATCGATCTCGCGGGGAAATCCCGCGGTTCGGAGACTGGCGACCGCACCGAGCGCAACCTGCAACGCCAGCATGCAGCGTCGATCGCTCATCCCCATCGGTTTGGTTGCAAGCAAGGTCTCGACCAGGGCGAGTGCTGTCCGTGGATCGCCATCTCGGCATTCCTCGACGGCCGCATCGCTGACCTTGCGGAAGGTCGCGGAGGCTCGGGAAAGCATCCTGGCAAACGCCGGGTCTGGCACTATGTCGAGCATCGTGCGGGTGTCCGTGTTGCCGAAATCCAACCCCGGCCCGACGATCCCAGGACCGGCTCCGGCCATCGTGTTGTCCGGGTCAGCTGAAGGTGTCGATGCCATCGATCGGCGGCAGCAAGGCCGGGTCGATGCTGGTCGGGGCAACGTCGAGGGCGGCGTTCATCCGCAGCAGCTCCTCTGCCTGCCCGACGCCCTCCTCGTCGGCGATGACGAGTCCCTCGAACACGCAATGCAGGGCGGCGCCACTCTCCAGGAAGCGATCGTAGATCCAGCGGCGCCTGTCCGGATCCGGGGGCAGCATGAACAGGCTGCACATCACGATGCCCTCGATCTCGTCGAGCTTGCGCAGCATCGAGTACAACTGCACGAAGCAGTTGTCGAAGTAGTACTCGCCGACCGACAGTCGGATCTGCGCGCCGCGGCGGGTGATGTAGTCGCGCATCACCAGGTTCTGCACCGTCGCGGGCATGCGCATGCCCTTGAACGACTGATGCGTCACATAGCCCTGCAGGCCCGAGCGCGGTCGGTTGGCGCCCGCCGGCGGCACCGCCTCAGCCATCGATGGCCTCCGGGGCGCGGTAGTTCATGCCGATCCGGCTCGCCACCTTCGGGGTGACCGGCGTGTAGAACCGGCCGAGGCATTTCTCGTCGCTGGCATAGGGCGTGAACAGCCCGGTGAGGCGGCAGTTCAGCGACCACCGGCTCTCGGCCGTGTCGTTGCGCACATTGCCGTGCAGCAGGATCGGCGAGAACACCAGGGTCTGGCCGTACTTGACCGGCACCCAATGGAACTCGTCGCGATAGGCCTCGAACAGGTCGAAGTCGCGCCCGCCATCCTTCAGCGTGCTCATCCGGTCGCGCACGGTCCGGTTGACCTCGGGACGCAGGATGTACATCGCCTTGGTATCGTGGACGTCCACCAGTGGCGTCCACTGCACCACCTCATAGGGCGTCTCGGCCGACCAGACGTCGGCATGCACCGCCAGCGTCGACGTCTCGTCGCGCGGCATCTGGATCGACAGGTTGACCTTGTTCTGCATCGCCAGCTCGTTTCCGACCAGCCGGTCGATCGCCGACCGCGCGAGCGCCAGGTAGCTCGGCCGGCACCAGGCATGCGCGTTCAGGCCGTTGAACACGTGCAGGCGCAAAGCGTTGATCTCGGCGACGGCGACCCGCTCGTGGATGCGGTTCAGGAAATCGCCGTCATCGGCGGGGATGTCGCATTTCAGGTGCCCGCAGGCCAGCCGGACGATCTCGTGCCGGATCGCGTCCAGCGCCGGACGGTCGTCGACCTCGCGAACCACGTAGCCGTTCCCCAGGAACTCACGGGTCAGCTCGTCTTCCACCGTATCGGTGAAGCGGTCGGTGAGGGCCATCGGTCGTGTCCGTCAGCGGTTGCGCCAAGTCGCCTGAAGTCTCTAGCGCGGACCGCGGCGGCGGCCAAGGGGCGAGCCGGCGCGGCGGGTCACCGCAGGCGGTGCGCAGCCTCGGCGATCACCGCCGTCCACGCGCTTCCGCGCTGCCGCAGGATGCTGAGGCTCGGATACCAGGGCACACCCTCGCCGGACTCGAACCAGAACCACAGCGGGTCGCGCTGCATCAGCACGAGGCCGGGCTTGCCCAGTGCACCGGCGAGATGCGCCACGGTCCCGGAAATCGTGACCGTCAGGTCGAGTGCGGCGATCTGTGCCGCGAGTTCGTCGAGGTCGTCCCGGATGTCGGGGGCGGGGTTGTCGTGCGGGACCGGGCGACGTCCGGCCGCCACCGCCCTGATCTCCTCCGGGTCGGGATCGTACTGCAGGCTGATCCAGGTGCCGGGCGAAGCCCGCAGCAGAGGAGCGAGCTCTTCGAGTGGAATCGACTTCCGGCTCGCCGTACGCCGGTTCCCGCTCCGCCACGCCAATCCGATATACGGAGGCGGGCCGAGGGCTGCGAACCGCTCGCGCCAATACTCGGTGCGTACGGGATCGGCGCGTAGCAATGGATCCAATTGCGGCGCCAGGACAAGGTCGCGCGGCAAGACCGCTGGAAGACGCGCGATGGACGATTGCGCGGCCGGGCGCGCGGCGGCAATTCGAGGGTCGGGGGGGCGGCTGCGCGGAACCACGGTGACGCCGCTGCCGGCCGCCACCAGGCGTGCCAGGCGAGCGTCGAGTTCCAGGACGACGGGGCCGCCGGCCCGCGCGGCCGCCCGCGCCACCAGCGTAGAGAACAGGATCTCGTCACCGACGCCGAACTGCCCCCAAAGCAGCAGCGGTCCGCCTTCCAGCTTCTCGCCGTTCCATAGTGGCGCATCGAACAGCCGCTGCGGCGAGTCCGCTTCCGGATCCAGCCAGCGGGCAGCGTAGTCGCCGGCCCCCGACCAGTCCCGCCGGCCGAGACGAATCCAACCCCGGGCCCAACGTGCCCGGGCGTGCTGCGGATCGATCTGCAAGGCGCGGGTGATGTCGTCCAGCGCCGCCGTCCTCTGGCCCAGCTCGATCCTCGCCATGGCCCGGTTGACGAGGCAGTCCAGGTCGTCAGGTGTCTGCGCCAGGACGCTGTCCAGCAGGCGCAGGGCGGCCGGCGCGTCGCCGGCCTCCTGCTTGAGCGCGGCGACGATGCGGCGGCTGCCCAGGTCGGCGTCCGGCAGGGCGGCGGACCGGCAATGGCCGGCGGTCGTCCCGGAGACCGATGCCATGAGGCTCCAGGCCTTGGCATGCGCCGGCGCCAGGACCAGCGCCCGGCGCAGCGGCCGCACCGCGGTTCCGATGGAGCCCGCGCGCTCCAGGGCCAGGCCGAGGCTGTACCAGGGACGCGGGTCGCCGGTTGCGGATCGGGTGATGGCGGCGAAGGCGGCGGCGGCGGCGGACCAGTCCGCGGCGGCGACGGCGGCCCGAGCCTGCCGGTCCAACTCCTCGACGGCCGACGTCACGGCGCCTCCGGGGGTGCCCCAGGGAAGCCGTCGGCCGCGGCCGACGAGGAGAAGCTGGGGAGGTTGCGCGACGCCACGCGCTCGATGAGCGCGATCTGCCTCGGCAGGCACACGCTCTTCAGGTCGTAGTTGCGCACCGCGTAGTCGCGGGCGGCGGCGCGGTAGCGCTCATTCGTGTCGGCATCCTCCAGGAGCGAGCAGACCCGCTCCAGGAGCGCCGCTCCGTCGAAATAGTCGACCAATGCGCCGTTGACGCCATCCTCGAGCACCTCCTGCACCGGCGGTGTCGCCGAGCCCACGAGGCAGCATCCGGTCGACATCGATTCCAGCATCGACCAGGACAGCACGAAGGGATAGGTCAGGTAGGTGTGCACCCGCGAGATCTGCAGGACTGACAGGTAGTACTGGTACGGCACGCGTCCGACGAAATGCACGCGGGTGGGGTCGATCCTGACCTCCGCCAGCAGCTTCTCGCGCCAGTTGCGTGCATCGCCCGGAGGGCCGCCGTAACTCGTCTCGTCGCCGCCGACGATCACCACATGCGCCTTCGGGCGCCGCTTCAGCAGGTCCGGCAGGGTCCGCATGAAACGGTCGAAGCCGCGATAGGGCTCCAGGTTGCGCGAGACATAGGTCACCACCTCGTCGTGGCGCGACAGCGTCGTGCCGTCCGGCAGCACCAGGCTGGCGTTTGGGTCGGGCACGCAAACATCGCTGCGGATCCCGTCATGGATCACCGAGATCCGCGGCCTGAAGGCCGCCGGGTGCTGCGCCCACTGCCAGCGCGTGGGCGTGATCGCCCAGTCGGCGGCCTCGAGGCTCAGCAACAGATGCGAATTCCGCGCGCGCGTCCGGCAGATGACGTCGAGGTCGTCGAAGCGGGGGTTCCCGAATCCCACGTCGGATCCATGGCCGCGATAGTAGTATTCGGCGTAGATGAGCAGCGGGACGTCGGGGAACACGTCCTTCACGAACAGCGCCTCGCCCCAGCCGGAATGCGCGCAGACGATGTCCGGCCGGAAGCCCTGCTTCTTCAAGTCCAGCAGCTGGCGGACGATCGCCTGGCCGTACAGCAACTGTTCATCCAGAAACTTGACGTAATGGTGTGCGTCGGTCCGCGGCTGACGCGGCAGGTCGTATTGAACCTTGCGGACGCCGGGGATCGCGACTCCCTGGCGGCGCGTGAGAAAGACGACCTCGTGGGATGGATCCCGCCCGTAATGGGCCGCCAGATGCGCATACTGCGCCGGCATGTTCTGGTGAATAAAGAGAATGCGCACGGACAGTGGTATCCGGGAACGGAGGACGACGGGGTGTTTGTGTATCCGCTCAGGTTCCCCAATGCAATCGAACGGGAGGGCTGGTCGCGTGCTTGCGGGCTGTCCGGAGGTGCGCGGCAGTAGCGGACAGTCGCGGCCTCGCCTTCGACCGGTCTGCGGATGCTGAAGGAGGGTTTGGCCGGGCTCGTCGCCCGACGCCGCCACAGTGACGCACGGCGTCTCTCGCTTCGTGACGGATGCGAAGCCGGCTGGTATGAAGGCGCGCAAACAGCCTTCGTTCGACCTGCGCTCGCCTTCGGGATCATGCCATGACCGACGACCGTTACTCCCGCATCCTCGTCACCGGCGGCGCCGGCTATGTCGGCTCCGTGCTGACACCCAAGCTGCTCGAAGCGGGCCATGAGGTGGTGGTGTTCGACATCCAGTATTTCGGCGACGCCACCCTGCCGAAGCAGAATCCGAAGCTGACCTCGATCAAGGGCGACCTGCGCGACACCGCCGCATTCGCCGAGGCCGTTGCCGGCTGCGATGCGGTCATCCATCTCGCCTGCATCTCCAACGATCCCAGCTTCATCCTCGACCCGGGCCTGTCGAAGTCGATCAACTTCGACTGCTTCGAGCCGATGGTGATGGCGGCGAAGCGGGCCGGCGTGAAGCGCTTCATCTATGCCTCGACCAGCTCGGTCTACGGCGTCTCCGATTCGCCCGACGTCACCGAGGACCACCCGCTGGTGCCGCTGACCGACTACAACAAGTTCAAGGGCATGTGCGAGCCGCTGCTGTGGAAGCACATCGCCGACGACTTCGTCGGCGTGACCATCCGCCCGGCCACGGTGTGCGGCTACGGGCCGCGGATGCGGCTGGATCTTTCGGTCAACATCCTGACCAACCACGCGGTCAACAACGGCAAGATCACGGTGTTCGGCGGCAGCCAGCTGCGCCCCAACATCCACATCGACGACGTGTCCGACCTCTACGTCATGCTGCTCGGGCTGCCGGCCGAAAAGATTCAGGGCCAGACCTTCAACGCCGGCTACCAGAACATGTCGATCTCCGACATCGCCCTGGTGGTGAAGAAGGTGGTCGAGGAGGAGTTCCCGGGGCGGCCGCCGATCGACATCGTCACCACGCCGACCGACGACATCCGTTCCTACCACGTCAACTCCGACAAGATCCGCAAGGCGATCGGGTTCCAGCCGAAGCGGACTGTCGAGGACGCGGTGCGCGGGCTGTGCCGGGCGTTCCGCGAGGGCAAGCTGCCGAACTCGCTGACCGACGACCGGTACTTCAACGTCAAGACCATGCAGAAGCTCACCGCCGCCTGACCAGGCGCAGTCGCGAGCCGGAGGCACCATGCCGTCGCACGCCGAGACCTACCTCGCCCAGGCGGCCGAGATCTGCCGCATCATCGACCCGGCCGAGGTCGAGGCGATGGTCGCCGCCCTGGTGGCGCTGCGTGCCCGCGGCGGCCGGCTGTTCATCCTCGGGGTCGGCGGCTCGGCCGCCAATTGCGGCCACGCGGTCAACGACTTCCGCAAGCTTTGCGGCATCGAGGCCTATGCGCCGACCGACAATGTCGCTGAACTGACGGCCCGCACCAACGATGAGGGCTGGGAAAGCGTGTTCGCCGGCTGGCTCGAGGTCAGCCGGGCCAACGACAGGGACGCGATCCTGGTGTTCTCGGTCGGCGGCGGCTCGCGCGAGCGCAACGTCAGCCCGAACCTGGTGCTGGCGCTGGAATACGCCAAGCGGCACGGCCTCACGATCCTCGGCGTGGTCGGCCGCGACGGTGGCTACACCAGGCAGGTCGGCGACCATGTGCTGGTGATCCCGACCGTCGACCCGAACCACATCACCCCGCATTCCGAAGCGTTCCAGGCGGTGGTCTGGCACGGCATCGTCTGCCATCCTGACCTGATGGCGCGGGCCAACCGGTGGGAGGGCCTGACCCGGTCGTGACGGTCCGGCGGCCTGCGGTGTTCCTCGACCGCGACGGGGTGCTGGTGGCGACCGGAGTGCATGCCGGCAAGCCGATCGCGGCACTGACCCTTGCCGACTTCGCCATCCTGCCGCAAGCGCCGGGTGCGGTGGCCGCCCTGAAGGCGGCCGGATACGCCACGGTGGTGGTCACCAACCAGCCGGAAATCGCGCGCGGCAATATCGATTGGGCCACGATGGATGCGATGCATGCCCGCCTGGCAGCGGCGATGCCGATCGATGCGGTATATGTCTGCCCGCATGACGCGGCCGATCGCTGCGACTGCCGCAAGCCGGCGCCGGGCATGCTGCGTCGCGCCGCCGCGGACCTCGATCTCGACCTCGCTGCCAGCTACATGGTGGGCGACCGCTGGCGCGATGTCGGGGCCGGACGAGCGGCCGGTTGCACCACCGTGCTGATCGAATGCGGCTACGACGAGCCGGAGCACATCGAGCCCGATATGACGGCGCACGATGTTGACGAGGCAGCGGCACTGATTCTGGACCGCGGGGGCGCGGTCCTTCGTACTGGAGAACCGGCATGACGGCGACCTCGGTCGACGACCTCAAGATCAAGATCTTCGCCGACGGCGCCGATCTCGACGGCATGAAGGCGATGGCTGCCAAGCCGTGGATCAAGGGGCTGACCACCAACCCGACACTGATGCGCAAGGCCGGCGTTACCGACTACACGGCCTTCGCCCGCAGCGTGCTCGACGCCATCACCGACAAGCCGATCTCCTTCGAGGTGTTCGCCGACGATGCCGACGCCATGACGGCGCAGGGCCAGGTGATCGGCTCGTGGGCGGCAAACGTCAACGTGAAGATCCCGGTCACCAACACGGCGGGGGCGTTCATGGGGGCACCGATCGCCGCATTGTCGCAGGCCGGGGTGGTGGTCAACGTCACCGCGATCATGACGCCGGCACAGGTAAGGGCGGTGGCCGAGGCCCTCGACCCGGCGACCCCGGCGATCGTATCGGTGTTCGCCGGCCGCATCGCCGACACCGGCCGCGACCCGATCCCGCTGATGATCGAGTGCCGCGAGATCCTGAAGTCGCGCCCGAAGGCGGAGCTGCTGTGGGCCAGCCCGCGCGAACTGCTGAACATCGTGCAGGCCGACTCCATGGGCTGCCACATCATCACCGTCACCAACGACCTGCTGGCCAAGCTCGGCGGCCTCGGCAAGGACCTCGACCAGTTCAGCCTGGAGACGGTCCGGATGTTCGAGGGCGACGCCCGGGCTGCCGGCTACGGCATCGCGACCTGACGGCGGGCGGAGCGGCTTCCATGGCGGACAGACCCTATGCCGTCGTCACCGGCGGCGCCGGCTTCATCGGCAGCCACATGGTCGACCTGCTGCTGGACCGCGGCTATCGGGTGCGGGCGATTGACAACCTGAGCGGCGGCCGCGAACTGAACCTCGCTCACCACGGCGACAGCCCCCACCTGGTCCGCGACTTTCGCGACATCCGCGCCCTGGCGGCCGACGACACCGCCTTTGCGGGCGCCCGCTACGTGTTCCATTTCGCTGGCATCGGCGACATCGTGCCGTCGATCGAGCGGCCGCTGGAGTACATGGAGGTCAACGTCCAGGGTACCGCCCGGGTGCTGGAGGCGTCGCGCAATGCCGGGGTGGCGAAGCTGGTCTACGCCGCGTCCTCCTCCTGCTACGGCCTCGCCGACACCCCCACGCGCGAGGATCACCCGATCCGGCCGCAATATCCCTACGCCCTGTCGAAGTACCAGGGCGAGCAGGCGGCCTTCCACTGGCACCAGGTCTACGGCCTGCCGGTGAACGCGGTGCGGATCTTCAATGCCTACGGCACGCGGTCCCGTACATCCGGCGCCTATGGCGCGGTGTTCGGCGTGTTCCTGCGCCAGAAGATTGCCGGCCAGCCCTTCACGGTGGTCGGCGACGGCACCCAGAGCCGCGACTTCCTGTTCGTGACCGACGTGGCGCGCGCCTTCCTGGCGGCAGCCGAGACAGAGAAGACCGGCGAGGTCTGGAACCTCGGCGCCGGCGACCCGCAGCCGGTCAACCGGCTGGTCGCGCTGCTCGGCGGCGATGTCGTGTACATTCCCAAGCGTCCCGGCGAGCCTGACTGTACATGGGCTGACACGGCAAAGATCATGCGGGACCTCGGCTGGCGGCAGGAAATCTCCTTCGAGGAGGGGGTCGGGCGCATGCTCGCGCAGCTCGAATACTGGAGCGAGGCACCGCTGTGGACGCCGGACAGCATCGCGCGCGCCACCAGGACCTGGTTCGAGTATCTGGGCGACGACCGGCCCGGGCATGAGCGGCCCGGCCATGAGCGGACCGGCGGGGAAGGGGGGGCGGCGCGATGATCGACGACGCCTACAAGCACAAGATCAGGACCGCTGCCGAGATCGCCGAGCTCATCGGCCCGCCGCCGCGCCGCAAGAAGATCGTGATGTGCCACGGCACCTTCGACCTGGTGCATCCCGGGCATATCCGGCATCTGCTGTACGCCCGCTCCAAGGGCGCGCGGCTGGTGGTCGGCGTGACCGCCGATGCCCACGTCAAGAAGGCCGACCATCGGCCGTTCGTGCCGGAGGGGCTGCGCGCGCTCAATCTGGCGGCGCTGGAGACGGTCAATTTCGTCACCATCGATCCCAACGCCACGCCGATCGAGAACATCCTGACGATCAGGCCCGACTACTTCGTGAAGGGCTACGAATACCAGAAGGGCGGGCTGCACCCGCGCACCGCCGAGGAGAAGGAAGCGGTCGAGAGCTACGGCGGCGAGGTCATCTTCACGCCCGGCGACGTCGTCTACTCGTCCTCGGCGATCATCGATTCCGGTCCGCCCGACCTGTCGGTGGAGAAGCTGATCAACCTGCTGGAGGGCGAGAGGCGCAGCTTCGACGACCTGAAGCGCGCCCTGCGCGGGCTCGCCGGCGCCAAGGCGCATGTCGTCGGCGACACCATCGTCGACTCGCTGACCGTCACCTCGGTGATCGGCGCCAGCGGCAAGACCCCGACCATCAGCGTGCGCTACGAGGGCAAGCGCGACTATGTCGGCGGCGCCGGCATCGTCGCCAAGCACATCAAGGCGGCGGGTGCCGACGTCACCTTCTCCACGGTGCTCGGCGAAGACGCGCTGGCGGAGTTCGTGCGCGAGGATCTGGCGCGGGCTGGCGTGACCCTGAACGACGTGGTCGACCGGACCCGCCCGACCGTCAACAAGAACGCGATCGTCGCCGACGGCTATCGCATGCTGAAGATCGACACCCTCGACAACCGGGCGATCTCCGAGCAGATCTGCAAGCAACTGTGCGCAGGGCTGGGCCAGGTGCCCGCCGACGTCGTGATGTTCAGCGACTTCCGGCACGGCATCTTCAACCGCGAGTCGATACCCCTGCTGACCGAGGCGATCCCGGCAGGGCGGTTCAAGGTGGCGGACAGCCAGGTCGCCAGCCGCTGGGGCAACATCCTCGACTTCCGGGGCTTCGACCTGATCACCCCGAACGAGAAGGAGGCACGGTTCTCGCTCGGCGATCAGGACACGGTGATACGTCCTCTCGGCACCAAACTCTACGAGGAGGCGCGTTGCAGTGTGCTGATCCTCAAGCTCGGCGCGCGTGGCCTGATGACCTTCCGCGAGGGCGGCGGCGGGCCGCGCAGCTTCTTCGGCGTCGACAGCTTCGCCGATCATGTCGTGGATGCCGTCGGCTCGGGCGACGCCCTGCTGGCTTACGCGACCCTGGCGCTCAAGACGACCGGAGATCCGGTCGTCGCGTCGATCCTCGGTGCCATGGCCGCGGCGGTCGAATGCGAGATCGACGGCAACATCCCCGTGGATCCGGAGATGGTCCTGAAGAAGATCGAGACCTATGAGCGCCGTGCCAATTTCGGCGGCTGAAGGCGAGAGGCGGGGATGCGGGTCGTAATCGTCGGCTACGGCGTCCAGGGGCGCAAACGCAAGGCGGTCGCCGGCGCCGAGGTGGTGGCGGTGGTCGATCCGGTGGCGCCGGAGGCGACCGCCCGCGCCCTCGCCGAGGTGCCGTTCCACAGCTTCGACGCCGCCTTGGTCTGCACGCCCGACGAGCCGAAGCCGGCGCTGCTGAAGACCCTGCTCGGCGCCGGCAAACACGTGCTGGTCGAGAAGCCGCTTGTCGCCGGGGACGACGCGGTGCTGGAAGAGCTGGCGGAGATCGCCGCCTCGACCGGCGCGGTCTGCGTGACGGCCTACAACCATCGCTTCGAGCCGCATTTCGTGCGGATGCGCGAGCTGATCCGCTCCGGCGCGCTCGGGCGGATCTACAGCCTGCGCATGTTCTACGGCAACGGCACGGCCCGGCTGGTGCGCGACAGCGCCTGGCGCGACCAGGGCGCCGGCGTGCTGCCGGACCTCGGCTCGCACCTGCTGGATACGCTGCGGGACTGGCTCCCCGGCGCGGTGACCTGGGACTTCGACGTCCGCCTGGCGCGCCGACACGAGAACCGCGCCTTCGACCAGGTGGTGGTCGCCGCCGATCCTGCCGACGGCCCGGCGGTCCAGCTTGAAATGACCATGCTGTCGTGGCGCAATCACTTCACCTGCGACGTGCTGGCCGAGCAGGGCAGCGCCCATATCGAATCGCTGTGCAAATGGGGCCCCAGCAGCTTTACCCACCGGATCCGGGTGCTGCCCGCCGGCCGGCCGCCGGAACAGGCGGTCACCCTGGTGCAGGACGACCCGACCTGGGAGGCCGAGTACGCCCACTTCAAGGCGCTGTGCGCCGGCGGGCGGGGAACCGGGATTACCAACGACATCTGGTTGAACCGCTTGCTGCGCCGGCTCGCCCTCGACGCTTATGATCGGTTCGGCGGGTCGGCATGAGCGGCGCTCCCATCATCGCCTATTGCGGCCTGACCCATCTCGGGCTGGTATCGGGAACCGCGGCCGCCGCCAAGGGCTTCGCGACGATCCTGTTCGATCCGGACCCGGAGCTGGTCGCGCGGCTGGAGCGGGCCGAGATGCCGGTGTCCGAGCCAGGCCTCGACGAGGCTTTTGCCGCCGGCCGCCCGCGGCTGACGATCACGGCAGATCCCGCCGAGCTGGCGCGCGCCGATGTCGTCTATCTTGCTCCCGACGTGCCGACCGACGACAGCGGCGCCAGTGACCTCGGGCCGGTCGAGCGGCTGCTCGCGGTGGCGCGGCCTGCCTTGCGCGACGATGCGGCCCTGGTCGTCCTCAGCCAGGTTCCGCCCGGTTTCACGCGCGGTATCGCGGGGATTCGCGGCCCGTTGCTTTACCAGGTCGAGACCCTGGTGTTCGGCATCGCCCTGCAGCGGGCGCTGCAGCCGGAGCGGTACATCGTCGGTTGCGCCGATCCGGCCGCACCGCTGCCCCCTGCGTTCCAGAGCTATCTGGAGGCCTTCGCCTGCCCGATCCTGGCGATGCGCTACGAGAGCGCCGAGTTGGCGAAGATCTCGATCAACATGTGCCTGGTCGCCTCGGTCGGGGTCGCCAACACCATGGCCGAGATCTGCGAGCATGTCGGCGCCGACTGGTCGGAGATCGCGCCGTCGCTGAAACTCGACCGCCGGATCGGCGCCTACAGCTACCTGGCCCCGGGCCTCGGCCTCGCCGGCGGCAACCTGGAGCGCGACCTCGCCACCGTCATGCGGCTGGGTGCCGTGCACGGCACCGACACCGGCATCGTCGCCGCCTGGGTGGAGAATTCGCGATGGCGCAAGGGCTGGGCAGCCCGCACCCTGAAGGCGCGCCTTCTAGACGCCGAACCGACCGCGCGGATCGCGGTGCTCGGCCTCGCTTACAAGCAGGATACCCACTCGACCCGGAACTCGCCGTCCCTGGCGCTGCTCGCGGAACTCGATGGCGTCGATCTGGCGGTGCACGATCCTGTGGTGCCGGCAAGCGCTTCGCCGGTCGCGGCGACCGCCGGCAGCGATGCCATCGCCACGCTGCGGGGCGCCGACGCGCTCTGCATCATGACGCCGTGGGCCGAATACAAGGCGCTGGATCCGATGGCGATCGCCGCGGCGATGCGCGGGCGGATCGTGCTCGACCCTTACCGCGTCCTCGACCCGGATCGAGCACGCGCCGCCGGGCTCGACTGGATCACCCTGGGCGTCGCCGACAAGCCACTGGAGAAGCCGCCATGCTGACTCACCGCTGCGAAAATCCGCGGGATGCCGCACGCGTGGTCGTGCTCGGCGCCGGCTTCATCGGCGGTGCCGCGGCCGATGCGCTGGCTGCCGCGGGGGTCGCGGTCGAGCGGCTGCGCCGCACCGCCGTCGACCTGCTGGCCGACGGCGCCGGCGACAGGCTGGCCGATGTGCTGCGCGACGATGACGTGCTCGTGGTCGCCGCGGCCGAGGCGCCGTGCAAGGACGGCGCCGCGCTCGAGCGCAACATCAGGATGGTGAACGCCGTGGCCGGCGCGCTGCGGCGGCGGCCGGTGGAGCATGTGATCTATATTTCGTCGGACGCGGTGTACAAGGATTCCGACGGGCTGCTGACCGAGGCGAGCTGCGCCGAGCCCGGCTCGCTGCATGGCGCGATGCATCTGGCGCGCGAGCGCATGCTGCTCGACGATACCGGCGTGCCGCTCGGCATCCTCAGGCCGACCCTGGTGTACGGTGCCTCTGATCCGCACAACGGCTACGGCGCAAACCGCTTCCGGCGCCTGGCGCTGGAGGGCCGTGATATCGTGCTGTTCGGCGAGGGCGAGGAGCGTCGCGACCACGTCCTGGTCGATGATCTCGGCGATCTGCTGCGTCGGATGGTGCTGCACCGCTCGACCGGCGTGCTGAACGGTGCCACCGGCACGGTCCACAGCTTTCGCGAAATTGCCGAGCTGGTGGTCGGGCACGTCGCAAACCCGCCGGCGATCAAGGGCAGCCCGCGGTCCGGGCCGATGCCGCACAACGGCTACCGGGCGTTTGACCCGGCGGAGAGCTATCGCGCCTTCCCCGATTTCCGCTATACCCCCCTCGCCGAGGGTCTGGCCCTGACCCACGAGCGAGCGGTCGCCGCCGCCTGAGCGACCCGAGGAGTGTGCCATGGCCGAAGTCGATCTGCTGGCCCGCCTGCCGAAGAGCAAGCGCAACGTCAAGGCGCGCGAGCACGCCAGGACCGACGAGATCATCCGGATCAGCCGGGAGTACGGGGAGACCTATTTCGACGGCCCGCGCGAATACGGTTACGGCGGCTACCGCTACGACGGGCGCTGGGTCCCGATCGCCCAGGACATGATCGCGCATTTCGGGTTGCGGCCGGGGATGCGGGTGCTCGATGTCGGCGCTGCCAAGGGCTTCCTGGTCAAGGACCTGATGATCGCCTGCCCGGGGCTGGAGGCGTTCGGACTGGACGTATCGGAATACGCCCTCAGGCATTGCGAACCGGAGGTTGTCGGCCGCCTGCATCTTGGCAACGCCTTGTCGCTTCCGTTCCCGGACCACAGCTTCGATGCCGTGGTCTCGATCAACACCCTGCACAACCTGCCGCGCGACGGCGTGATCAGTGCCCTGCGCGAGATCATGCGGGTGACCCGGGGCGGCAAGGCCTTCGTGCAGGTCGACAGCTATCGCGACGAGGCACAGCGGCTGGTGTTCCTCGACTGGGTGCTGACGGCGAAGTTCCATGATTTCCCGGATGGCTGGCTGAGGCTGTTCGAGGAGGCCGGGTACCAGGGGGACCACGCCTGGACCATCGTCGAATAAGACTTTCTGCGCATCACTCGCTCGTCCGGAGGCAACGCGATGGCCAACAAGACCTACATGATCCTGGGCGGCGGCGGATCGTTCGGCATCCACGCGGCGTTCTACCTGCTGGATCACGCGTCGCCGAAGAAGGTGATCGGAGTCGGGCGCAATCCGCTGCGGCCCGAGCCGTTCTCGCTGAACGTCGACAAGCGCCAGGACTACGAATACCACGCCCGCCACGTCACCTACGAACTCGACCTGCTGCTCGAGCTGATGGACCGCGAGAAGCCGGAGGTGATCGTCAACTTCGCCGCCCAGGGCGAGGGTGCGGTTTCCTGGAAGCATTCCTGGCGGTTCTTCGAGACCAACAGCGTCGCCCTGGCGCGGCTGTCCGAGGAGCTGATGAAGCGCGATTGGCTGGAGCACTTCATCCAGATCGGCACCTCGGAGATGTACGGCTCGGTCGATCACGCCGCGGGCGAGGACGAGCCGATCAAGCCGTCCAGCCCTTACGCCGCCTCCAAGGTGGCGTTCGACATGTACCTGATGTCGGTCGCCAAGTTCCTGAAGTTCCCGATGACCATCATCCGGCCGAGCAACTGCTACTGCCCTGGCCAGCTTCTGCACCGGGTGATCCCCAAGGCGATGGTGGCCGGCCGCACCGGCCGCAAGCTGCCGCTGCACGGCGGCGGGCGGGCCGAGAAGTCCTACCTGCACGCCCGCGACCTCGGCCGCGCTATCCACCTGATCGCCGAGGCCGGGCCGACCGGTGCGGTGTTCAACGCCGGGCCGCCGTCCGCGACGTCGATCCGCGAGGTGGTGGAGCGCTGCGCCACCGCCCTCGGCGTGCCGTTCGAGGAACTCTGCGAGGTGACCGGCGACCGGCTCGGCCAGGATAGCCGCTACTGGCTGGACTCCAGCGCCATCCGGAACGCCGTCGGTTGGGAGCAGCAGATCGGCTGGGACGAGGGGCTGGCGGAGATGGTGGAGTGGACCGACCGGTATCTCGGCGAGCTTCGCGACTGGCCGACCGACTACGTCCTGCGCGGCTGAGCCGGCTCAGGGGAAGCGGAAATTTCATGGAAGACGCTCTCCAGGATCCTCGTCGCCTGTCCAACCGGCCGGTCTTCGACGCAGCGGCGGCGGCGCTGCGCTGCCGCGACTACCGGCTGCGGATTCTCGACATCTCGCAGCGCGTCAGTGCCCTGCATATCGCCCCGGCCTTCTCCTGCGTGGAGATCGTGGACTCGGTCTATCACCACCTGATGCGCTGGGGACCGGACAGCGCCTCGCCGGACGTGTTCGTCATGTCCAAGGGCCATGGCTGCATGATCCAGTACGTGATCCTGGAGGAGATGGGGATCCTGGCGGCCGCGGACCTCGAGCAATATTGCCGGCCCGGCGGCCGGCTCGGGGCGCATCCCGACTACGGGGTTCCCGGCATCATGGCGTCCACCGGCTCGCTGGGGCACGGGATGGGGCTGGGGGTCGGCATGGCCTATGCCGAGCGGCTGCAGCGGCGCGACGGACGGGTCTTCCTGGTGCTGAGCGACGGCGAATGCCAGGAGGGTTCGACCTGGGAGGCGGCGATGATGGCCGGCAACCTGAAGCTCGCCAACCTCGTGGCCTTCGTCGACCTGAACGACTTCTCCGGCCTTGAGCGCATGAGCGAAGGCCACCCGGCGTTCCACCCGCTCGACGACAAGTTCCGCGCGTTCGGCTGGGAGGCGGCGGTGGTCGACGGCCATGACGGCGGCGCGATCATGGCGGCGGTCGACGCGGCGGCCGGCGGCAGGCCGCTGGTCGTCGTCGGGCGGACCACCAAGGGCAAGGGCGTCTCCTACATGGAGAACCACCCGATTTGGCATTACCGGTCGCCCAACCCGGACGAGTACCGCCAGGCGGTCGCCGAGCTGCGGGGGACGGCAGTATGAGGAATCGCTTCGCCGATGTGTTCTACGAGCTCGGCCGGGTCGATCCGCGGCTGTGCATCGTGGTGGCGGACATCTCGCCCGCCGGCTCGATCTCGAAGTTCCGCACGGACTATCCCGAGCGGTTCGTGAACACCGGGGTCGCCGAGCAGGCGATGATCGGCATGGCGGCCGGCATGGCCCAGCGCGGGCTGCGGCCGTTCGCCTACACCATCGCCACCTTCGCCCTGTTCCGGCCCTACGAGTTCGTGCGCGACGATCTCTGCTATCAGAACCTGCCGGTGACGGTCGTCGGCATCGGCGGCGGCGTCACATACTCCACACTCGGCGCCACCCACCACGCCCAGGAGGACATCGGGCTGGCCTGCGGCCTGCCGAACATGTCGGTGATCGCCCCCTGCGACCCCGACGAGGTCGAGAGCGCCGCCCGCTGGTGTGCCGCGCAGACCGGCGGTCCTGTCTATCTTCGCCTCGGCAAGGCCGGCGAGCCGGTGGTGACCGGCTCGGCCGTCGATCCCTGGGAGTTCGGCAAGCTGCGTCGGCTGCAGCTCGGCGACGATGTCTGCGTGATCGCCTACGGCTCGATCATGCCGACCGCCATCGAGGTCGCGCGGCGGTTCGAGGCGGCCGGCCGATCGGTGACGGTGGCGTCCTGCCATACCGTGAAGCCGCTCGATGCCGAGGGCATCATCGCCATGCTTCGCGCGCACGCGCATGTCGTGGTGATCGAGGAGGCCGGGCCGAACGGCAGCCTGGGCTCCCGCATCAAAGGGCTGGCCTGGGACGCCGGGGCGTCCTGCAGGCTCGATACCTTCTCGTTGCGTGACGAGTTCATCCATGTCTATGGCTCGCATGATCAGGTCCTGGCGGCACATGGCCTGACCGCCGGACAGATCGCGGCCGCCCTGAAGCTGACGTGACCGGGGGGGCCGGCATGCGGGTTCTCGTCACCGGAGCCGGCGGCTTTTCCGGGGCCGTCATCGCCCGCCGCCTCGCGGCGGCGGGCTTCCAGGTCATTGCCCATCGCCGCTCGACGCCGCTCGCCGCCGACCTCGCCGGTATGCCGGGAGTCACCGAGTGGGCGGGGGATCTCGCCGACCTCGAGGCGCTTCCGCCGGGCATCGACGCGGTCGTGCATGCCGCCGCCACTTCGAAGCCGCGCGGCAGCGCCGACGCAGCACTGATCCGCGACAACGCGCTCGCCAGTGCCCGGCTGGTGGCCGCCGCCAGGGCGGCAGGGGTCGGGCGGTTCATCTATCTCTCGAGCCTCTCGGTGCACGGCGCGGTGATCGAGCGCAGTCTCGACGCCGGCACGCCCATCCGCGCGCCGGATCCCTACGGCGTCTCCAAGCTGATGGGGGAGAGCGTGCTGGCGGCATCCGGCCTGCCGGCGATCTCGATCCGGTTGCCGGCGGTGATCGGTCCCGGGGCCGACCGCAACTGGCCGGTGCGGGTGGCGGCACGGATCCGGCACGGCGAGGCCGTGTGCATCTACAACGCCGACGGCCCGTTCAACAACGTCGTGCATGTCGACGACCTTGCCGGCTGGATCGCCGACCTGCTCGGCGCACCAGCGATGGCCGCCGGCATGGCGACCGTCCCGGTCGGCAGCGCCGACCCGATCCCGGTCCGGGCCGCGGTCGCGACCATTGCCGCGGGGCTGGCCCGCGATGCCCTCCTGGAGGAAGTGGTCGCGCCGGGGCCGGCCTTCACCATCGACCCGACTGCCGCCGCTCGCCTCGGCTTCCGGCCCTCGTCGACCTTCGAGGCACTGCTACGCTACGCGCGGAGCCTCGGCTGATGCCGACGAACCCGGACGGCAGGGTGGCGGTGATCGGGCTCGGCTATGTCGGACTGCCGCTGGCGCTCGCCTTCGCGCGTGCCGGGCGGGTCGTGGTCGGTTTCGACGTCGACGCCTCCAGGGTTTCCGACCTCGCGCTCGGAATCGACCGCAACGACCCCGACCGGCCGACGGTCGCATTGCCGGAAGGACTGACCGTCACCGCCGATGCGGCGACGCTGGCCGGCTGCGATACCTATGTGGTCGCGGTGCCGACGCCGATCGACGGCGACCGCCGCCCCGACCTCGGGCCATTGCTGTCGGCCGCGGACCTGATCGGCCCCGGCCTTCGCCGCGGCGCCCTGGTCGTCGTGGAGTCGACCGTGCATCCCGGCGCCACCGAGGAGGTCGTCGGCCCCCGGCTGGAAGCCGCGTCGGGGCTGGTCCGCGGTCGCGACTTCACGCTCGGCTACTCGCCTGAGCGCATCAATCCCGGCGACGCCGTGCACGGCCTCGCCGACGTCGTCAAAGTGGTGTCCGGCGAGGATGCGGCAACGCTGGAGCGGGTGGCCGCGCTCTACGCCCCGGTGGTCCCCGCGGGACTGCATCGCGCGCCGTCGATCCGGGTGGCCGAGGCGTCAAAGATAACCGAGAACGTCCAGCGCGACGTCAACATCGCGCTGATGAACGAGCTGGCGCTGATCTATGATCGGCTCGGCCTGCGCACCGAGGACGTGCTGGCCGCCGCCCGCACCAAGTGGAACTTCGCCCCCTACCGACCGGGTCTGGTCGGCGGTCACTGCATCGGGGTCGATCCCCACTACCTGATCGCCAAGGCCGAGGCGCACGGCTACTACCCCGAGCTGATCCGCGCCGCCCGGCGCCTGAACGACGGCATGGCCGAACGGGTCGCGCAGAAGATCGTGGTCCGCCTGTCGACAGCCGGCATCGCCGTCGCAGGCGCCCGCATCGGCCTGATGGGGCTGGCGTTCAAGGAGAACGTCTCCGACGCCCGCAACAGCCAGGCGCCGGTGATCGCCGCCGCACTGCGCGACCTCGGTGCGGTGCTGCTGGCCGCCGATCCGCTGGTCGACCCGGCGACCGCGCGCCGGGATCTCGGCCTGTCGGTCGCCGACCAGGCGGAACTTCACGACCTCGACGCGCTTGTGCTGGCGAGCCCGCATCGGTCGTTCCTGGCGGAGGGGCCGGAGAGCCTCGCCGCCCGCGTACGGCCGGGCGGGTTGATCGTCGATATCACTTCCGCTCTCGACCCCGGCCGCATTCCGGCCGATCGCCACTACTGGAGCCTGTAGCCGCGTAGCGATCGCCAGGAGCAAAGGTGAAATCGAAGACATACGAGAAGGCGCTGAGCGAGCGGCAGCACGAACTGCTGATGCTGCAGCACGCTTACGCCCGACAGGGGCGCTCGGCGGCGATCGTCCTGGAGGGGTGGGATGCCGCCGGCAAGGGCGGGGTGATCAGGCGGATCGCCTGGGCGCTCGATCCGCGGGCGCTGCGTGCGTGGTCGATCGGGGCGCCGAGCCAGGAGGAGCAGCGCGAGCACTGGATGCAGCGCTTCTGGCGACGTGTGCCGCGCCGCAGCGAGATCGCGGTGTTCGACCGGTCCTGGTATGGCCGGGTGCTCGTCGAGCGCGTCGAGGAACTGATCCCGGAGCCGGACTGGCAGCGCGCGTATGACGAGATCAATCAGTTTGAGCGGACCCTGACCGAGGAGGGTGTCCGTCTGGTCAAGCTGTTCCTCGACATTACGCCGGAGACCCAGCTCCGGCGGTTCCAGGAGCGCTTCGACGATCCCTCCAAGCGCTGGAAGATCACCGAGGAGGATATCCGCAACCGGGCGCGGTGGGACGACTATGTGACGGCCTACCGCCAGATGCGCAAGCGATGCTCGCCGTCGCACGCGCCCTGGACCACGATCGCGGCCGACGACGAGCGGCCGGCCCGGCTCGCCGCGTTCGATGCCATCATCGCCACTCTCGGCCGCGGTGTCGACATCGAGCCGCCGGAGGTGCCGGCGCTGGTGAAGGCATTCTTCGACCGTCGGTGACGTCGGCTCCCGCGAACGGCTAAGCTGGCACCAAGGGCGGCGCGCCCTGCCAAAAGAACGAGGGAGACGCATGCTCGGGAAGCTCACAGGAGCCGCGCTCAGCGCGGCGCTCGCCACTATCATGCTCGGCCCGGCCGTGGCGGCCGAGAAGGTGGTCATCTGCGCCCTGACCTTCGTGTCCTCAGCGCCGCTATTCATTGCCGCCGACCGCGGCTACTACGAGGCCGAGGGGCTCGAGGCGGAGCTGAAATTCTTCCGCGCCGCCCAGCCGGTCGCCGTCGGCATCGCGTCGGGCGACTGCGACTTCGGCGTCACCGGCTTCACCGCGGGGTTTTTCAACCTCGCCGGAAAGGGCGCACTCAAGGTCATCGGCGCCCAGAGCCGCGAGGAACCGGGCTACGATTTCGTGGGCTTCATCGCCTCCAACGGCGCCTACGAGGCCGGCCTCAGGTCGATCACCGACCTTCCCGGCCGCAGCGTCGCCATGACGCAGGCGGGGTCGACCATGCACTACATGGTCGGCCTGCTGCGTGACAAATATGGCTGGGCGCCGGACGCGGTGCCGCTGAAGGCCCTGCAGTCGGTTCCGAACATGATCGCGGCGGTGAAGGGCGGCCAGGTCGACGCCGCACCGCTGCCGGCGCACATCGTCGCCAAGGTGGTCGGCGACGGCGACGCCAAGCTGATCGGCTGGGTGCACGAGCATACCCCTTGGCAACTCGGCGGGCTGTTCACCTCGACCCGCAATGTTCAGGAGCGGCGGCCGGTGGTCGAGGCTTTCGTGCGGGCCTACCGGCGAGCATCGCGTGACTACCACGCGGCCTTCAACGCCCGCGATGCCGCCGGCAAGCGGACGTTCGGCCCGGAGGCGGCCGAATTGCTGCCGATTCTCGAGGCCTATACGAAGTCGACGCCCGACGCGATCTACAAGGGTGCCCCCTTCGTCGACCCGGAGGGGCGCCTCAAGGTCGACCAACTGCTCGCCCAGATAGCCTGGATGAAGAGCGAAGGCTTGGTCGAGCCCGGCGTCGATCCGCGCACTTTCATCGACCTGAGCTTCGTCGACGGGCATTACGGCGTGCCGGCGAACTGAGAGCGTGCGAAGGTGCCCCGGGAGGACGCCGCAGGCAGTACACTCATCGGATGCGGAAGCTGGAGGAGTTGTGATGGCTGCGTCGGCGGGAGCCGATGACGTGGCGCCGCCGAGCCTGGATGCTTTCCGGCTGCTCGACAGCCTTGACGATGCGGTGATCGCCTTCGATCCGGCGGGCCGGATCGTGTTCTGGAACCGTGCCGCCGAGACCCTCTTCGGGGTCGTGGCGACTGATGCCCTCGGGGCCTTTCGCACCCTCGTCGAGCCGGTCGAGGATCCACCCGGCTGGTCGGCCGCCGTTCTCGCCGGCCGGCCGTCGCGTTTCCGGGCGACGCGGCGTGATCGCCTCGGCCGTGCGTGGAGCCTCGACGTGACGGCCAGCCCGGTTGTCGAGGCCGACGGCCGGATCTCCGGCGTCGTGCAGATCCTCAGGCCCGCGGCGCCGGCCGGCCGGCGTCCGCTGATCGAACTCGCCGAGGACATGGCGCGGATCGGGCATTGGCGCATCGATCTGGTGCAGGACCGCCAGATCTGGTCGGACGAGGTGTACCGTATCCACGGCCTGACGCCCGGCATCCCGCCACCGGATTCGCGCCGCGTGCTGGAGCTTTATCATCCCGAGGATCGCGCGCGCGTCGCCGATGCGGTGCGCCGGGCGATCGTCGATGGCGGCGATATCGGCTTCGAGGCGCGGATCGTCTGGCCGAACGGCGAAATCCGCCGGGTGTCCGGACGCGGCACGACCGAGCGCGGCGCCGACGGCCGGGCGACCGCGGTCCTGGGGGTCCTGCAGGACGTCACCGCCCAGGACGAGCGCGATCGCTCTTTGCGGGTCCTTCGCGAGGCGATCGAGGTCGTGCCGTATGCGGTCTCGGTCTATGACGAGCATGACGTCTTCGTCGTCGCCAACCGGACCTATTTCGACCTGTACCCCTATCTCGGCAACGAGGACAGGCTGAAGGGCCTGACCTTCGAGCAGATCCTGCGCATCAGCCTCGCCAACCGGGTGGTGATGGACCGCCGGGCCTTCGACGATCCGGAGGGCTACGTCACCGACCGTATGGCCGACCGGCGCAACGGCCGGCCGATGCCTGAGCGTCTGCTGTCCAATGGCCGTTGGTACCTGATCCGCGAGACCCGCACCCCGAGCGGCTACACCATCAGCACGCGGATCGACATCACCGACCGCAAGCGGGCGGAGATGGAATTGGCTGCGGCCACGGTGGTCCTGCAGGCGACGCTGGACACCATGCCCAACGCCCTGGTGGCATTCGACCGCGACAACCGGCTGATGGCCTGGAACAGCGCCTTTGCCGACCTTCTCCCCATAGACCCCTTGAGGCTGACACGCGGCCGATCCCTGCTCGGCCTCGTCCGGGACGTCGTCCGGCGCGTCCGCACCGTCGAGCCGGGCGTCCGGCCGATGCTCGACGAGATCGGCCGCGGCGAGGCCGGCGATTTCGAGTGGCGGCGCGACGATGGCTCGGTCTACGCGGTCATCGGGAGGCCGATGACCAATGGCGGCTATCTGACGCTGTTCCGCGACGTGACCGCCGAGCGCCGCGCCCAGGCCCGCGCGACCGAGTTCGAGCAGCGCCTCAGCAACGCGCTCGAGTCGATGTCGGAAGGCTTCGCATTGTTCGATGCCGACGACGTGCTGGTGATCTGCAACGAGACCTACCGCAGCATCTATGGCGAGAGCTCGGCCCACATCAGCACCGGCCGCCGCTTCGAGGACATGGTGCGCGACGCAGTAGCGGCGGGGCAGTTCCCGGCGGCGATCGGCCGCGAGGAGGAATGGCTCGCCGAGCGCATGCAGATGCACCGCGATCCGCCGGCGCAGCCGACGCTGCAGACGCTGTCCGACGGCCGCGTGCTGATGGTGGCCGAGTATCGCACCCCGGATGGCGGCTATGTCGGAATCCGCGCCGACATCACCAGCCGGGTCCGTACCGAGAACGATCTGCGGACGGCGCGCGACGCCCTGGAGGAGCAGGCCCGCTCGCTTCGCGACCTCGCCGGCCAGATCGACGCCGCCCGCCGGCGGGCGGAGGACGCCGGCGCCGCGAAGTCGCGGTTCCTGGCGATGATGAGCCATGAGCTGCGCACCCCGATGACCGGGCTGATGGGCATGATCGAGCTGCTGTCGCGGACCCGTCTCGACCTCGAGCAGCGCGACTTCGTGCGCACCATGCGGGACTCCGCCGAAACCCTGCTGGCGCTGCTGAACGATATCCTCGACTTCTCCAAGCTGGAGGCCGGCAAGGTGCAGATCGAGGAGATCGCCTTCGCGCCGGCGCAGGTGGTGAGGGATGTCGTCGGCCTGTTCCAGGCGCAATCCTCCGCAAAGGGGCTGGCGCTGAGCGCGACGGTCGACCCGTCGACACCGGCCTGGGTCCGGGGCGATCCGCTGCGCGTCAAGCAGATCCTCTCGAACTTGGTTTCCAATGCGGTGAAGTTCACCGCCGTCGGCGGAATCACCGTCACCATGCGGGCCGAGACGCACGCGGAGGGGGCCGTTCGGTTGTGCGCCGAGGTCGCCGACAGCGGGCCCGGCATCGACCCGGAGGTTCGGCGGGCGCTGTTCCAGGCCTTCGAGCAGGGTGACAGCAGCACCACGCGGCGTTTCGGGGGCACCGGCCTGGGGCTCGCCATCTCCCGCCGGCTCGCCGAGGGCATGGGGGGGACGATCAGCGTCGACAGCATGCCGGGGAAGGGCTCCACCTTCCGGTTCGACGTGCTGGTATGGTCCGTTGCCGCGCCGCCCGGCGGACCCGCAATCGATCCGGACGACGACGACCCGAATGTCCCGCCGATGCGCATCCTGTTGGCCGAGGACAACGCCGTGAACCGCATGCTGGTCTCGAAGGTGCTGGCCCAGGCGGGGCACCAGGTGGATGAGGCGGTCGACGGGCGCGAGGCGCTGCGGGCGGCGGTCCGGGTCGATTACGACGTGATCCTCATGGACATGCAGATGCCGGTCATGGACGGGCTGGAGGCGACCCGCGCCATCCGGACGCTGCCCGGGCCGGCGGCGTCGGTACCGATCATCGCGGTGACCGCCGATGCCATGCCGGAGCACCGCCGGATCTACCTGGATGCCGGCGTCGACTCGCTGCTGACCAAGCCGATCGACTGGCGGCTGCTGAACCGCACCTTGGCACGGGTGCAGCGCGGCGACCGTCCGCTGGAGCCGAGGCCCGCCCCGGTCTCCTTACCGCCACCCGTGCCGGCCCAGCTGCCGCTCGGCTTGCTGCCGGTGTTCGACCACAACCGGGTCGAAGAAGGTTTTGGCGTACTGCCACCGAGACGCGTAGCGGGTATGCTGGCGATGCTACCCGCGGAAGTGCGACAGCGGCTGGAGGAATATCGGGAGGCGCTGCAAAGGGAGGATCTTCCCGCGGCGCGCCGGGCGGCGCATACACTTAAGGGGCTGGCGGCGAATTTCGGCGCCGCACGGCTTGAATCGGTGGCACGGGCGGCCGAGGCGGCGTGCGCGTCGCTGCCGGCGGCTAGGGCCGCGATCCCTCCGATGGAGGAGGCGGTGTCGCGGACCGCCGATGTCGCGGTGGAACTCAGTGCGACATACCGGGCGCGCGGGTGAACACGGAGACGGCAAATCGGAATGCAGGAGTGCAGCAGGGCGATGACAGGTATCGACTTCAGCCGGATAAAGGCCTTGGTGATCGATGACGATCCGATGTCGCGTGACCTCGTGGTGTCGATCCTGGAGGGTGTCGGGCTCGTGAATGTGGAGCGTGCAGCCGATGGCGAGGAGGCGTTCAAGCGCCTGAACGCGGCGGTCCCCGACCTGATCGTCTCGGACGTGATGATGGAGCCGATGGACGGTATCGCGTTCACCCGGCGGCTGCGCACCCACCGCGCGTCGCCCAATCCGCACATTCCGGTGATCCTGCTGACCGCCCACACCGACCGCACCACGGTGATCGAGGCCCGGGATGCCGGCGTCAACGCCTTCGTCGCCAAACCCGTCTCGATCGACGAGATGCGGCGCAAGATCGAACTGGTGATCAAGGACCCGCGCCGGTTCATCCGCTCGGAGGACTATGTCGGCCCCGACCGGCGCCGACGTGACGTGCCGCTGGCCGGCCGCAGCGACCGTCGAAAGTCCGGCGAGTAGCGCCGGCAGCTTTCACATCCCGATCGGCATGGTCGCGGCCGCCAGCCAAGCCCGCTCCTCAGCGTCGAGCGACGGCATGACCCGGGCCCGCACCGCGGCGTGATAGGCGTCGAGCCAGGCCACCTCCTCGAAGCCGAGCAGGGCCGGCTCGATCAGCCGACGGTCGATCGGCGCGAAGGTGATGGTCTCGAAGGCCAGCATCGGCCGGCCGCTGTCCTCGGCCGGCTCGCTCTCGACCGCCAGCAGCAGGTTCTCGATGCGGATGCCGTAGCCGCCCGGCTTGTAGTAGCCGGGCTCGTTCGAGATGATCATGCCGGCCTCGATTGGTACCCGGCTGGTCGCCGAGATCCGCTGCGGCCCTTCATGCACGCCGAGGAAGGACCCGACGCCGTGGCCGGTGCCGTGGTCGAAGTCGAGGCCTTCCTTCCAGAGATACTGCCGGGCCAGCGCGTCGAGCTGCCCGCCACTGGTGCCGACAGGAAAGCGCGCCGTGGCGATGGCGATGTGGCCTTTCAGCACCAGGGTGAAGCGCTCGCGCATCTCCTGGGTCGGGGTGCCGATCGCCACAGTGCGCGTGATGTCGGTGGTGCCGTCGAGATACTGGGCGCCGGAGTCGATCAGGTAGAGGGAGCCCGCCTCCAGCGGCCGGTCGGACTCCGGGGTGACCCGGTAATGCACGATGGCGCCGTTCGGCCCGGCGCCGGAGATCGACGGGAAGCTCGGGCCCCGCCAGCGCTCACCCGCGCCGCGGAACCGCTCCAGCGCGTCGGCCGCGCCGGCCTCGGTCACGGCGCCGCCGGTGCCGTTGTCGTCGACCCACTTCAGGAAGCGCGTCACCGCCGCACCGTCGCGGACGTGCGCCGCCCGGGTGCCGGCGATCTCGACGGCGTTCTTGCGGGCGCGCGGTCGGATGCACGGATCCTCGGCGTTGACGACGGTCGCCCCGGCCTCGGCCAGCCGCTGGTGCAGCCACTCACTGGCGCTGTCGGGGTCGAGCGAAACGGTGGCGCCGGCGGCGCCCAAAGCGTCGAGCGCCTCTCCGATCGCCTCGAACGGCCGCAGGCTGACCTGGTTGCCGAGAGCGGCGCGGGTCTCGGCGTCGCATTTTGCGGCATCGAGGAACAGCTCGACCGTTCCGTCGCGGGCGACCGTGGCATAGCACAGCGGCAGCGGCGTGTAGGGCACGTCGCGGCCGCGGATGTTCAGCAGCCAGGCGACCGACTCCGGCTGGTTCAGCACCGTGACGCCGACATCGCGCTGCACCAGCGTCGCAGCTATCGATGCCCGCTTGGCGGCGGCGTCGAGGCCGGTGAACGTGACCGGCAGGGTCTCGACCCGGCCGAGCGGCGCCGGCGGCTGGTCGCCCCAGATCCGGTCGACCGGGTTGGTCTCCAGCGCCACCAGCGTGCCGCCGGCCTGCCGGACCGCATCGCGAATGCGCGTCGCTCCGGCTATCGAGTGCAGCCTGGGATCGTAGCCGAGCCGGCCGCCGCCCAAGTTGCCGGCGATGAACTCGGCCGGCGGCGTGCGGACCAGGTGGCGGATCTCCCAGCGCCCGGAGTCGATCTGCTGGCCGGCCTGCAGGGTGTAGCGGCCGTCGGCGAACAGTGCCGCCTTGTCCTTCAGCACGACTGCGACGCCGGCGGAGCCGGTGAAGCCGGTCAGCCACGCCAAGCGCTCGGCGCCGGGCGGGATGTACTCGCCCTGGTGCTCATCGGCGCGCGGCAGGATGAAGCCGTCGACCCCGTCTTCAGCCAGGGCGGTGCGCAGCCGGTCGAGGCGGGACGGGTCGGCCGCCTGCCGCGCCGGACGCAGGGCGTCGCGCAGCGCGGTCAGCGCCGCCGCCGTGGCGGTGTCGGCTCCTGGTGCCAGCAGGCCGATCCAGGCGTCGGCCGGGTAGGGATCCGGCGACGCCGCGACCCGCGCCAGCATCGCCCGAAGCCCGGCGGGTGTGCCGCCGATCCTGGCGGCGGCCATGAGCCGGGCGAGGGCGTCGTCGTCGGCCAGGTCGATTGTCGCGTCGGCGGTCATCGGGGCTCTCCGTGAAGGACACCCGGGATTCGACCCGCCGGCGATGTCGAGTCAAGCCCAGGGAGGGTCGAATTCCGGCTCGACGGCGCGCGCGGGCCAAGCGCACAGTCGTCTGGGCGAGCCGCCCCGACCGAGGGAGCGCATCATGTCGACAGAGGTTCCGCTGGAATCCGAGGGCGAGGGGCGCGGCGGCCGGCGGGCGGCGCGGCGCGCCCGGCGCGAGGGCGGCGGGCGGATCGAGCAGCCTGCGTTCCGGCGGATCTTCAATCCCTATGCCCCGACGCGGGCGATCAGCGACGACGAACTGGAGGCGATCCACCTCGCCTCGCTGACCGTGCTGGAGGAGATCGGCATCGACTTCCTGCTGCCGGAGGCGCGCGAGCGGCTGCAGGCGGCCGGCGCCGATGTGCAGGGCGAGCGGGTGCGGCTGGATCGCGGGCTGGTCGGGGAGCGGATCCGGACCATCCCGTCGTCCTTCACCCTGCATGCCCGCAACCCGGAGCGCAGCGTCGGCGTCGGCGGCAACGAGATCGTGGTCTGCCAGATCGCCAGCGCGCCGAACGTCTCCGACCTCGCCGGCGGCCGGCGCATCGGCAACCGCAAGGACTTCCGGAACCTGGTGAAGCTTGGCCACCAGCTGAACGCGATCCACGCCTTCGGCGGCTATCCGGTCGAGCCGGTCGACATCCATGCCTCGATCCGCCACCTGGAGGCGCTGCGTGACATCCTGACGATGTCGGACAAGGCGCTGCACGCCTACTCGCTCGGGCGCGAGCGCATCGAGGACGGCATCGAGATGGTGCGGATCGCCCGCGGTGTCAGCCGCGAGCAGCTGGAGCGCGAGCCGAGCCTGTTCTCGATCATCAACTCGTCGTCGCCGCTGCGCCTCGACTTGCCCATGCTGCAGGGCATCATCACCATGGCCGAGGCCGGGCAGCCGACGGTGATCACGCCGTTCACGCTGGCCGGCGCCATGGCGCCGGTCACCATCGCAGGCGCCCTGGTCGAGCAGAACGCCGAGGCTCTCGCCGGCCTGGCGTTCAGCCAGATCGTGCGGCCGGGGGCGCCGGTCGCCTATGGCGGCTTCACCTCGAATGTCGACATGAAGTCGGGAGCGCCCGCCTTCGGCACTCCGGAATACATGAAGGCGGCGCTGGTCGGCGGCCAACTGGCGCGGCGCTACGGCATCCCCTACCGGTCGTCGAACGCCAATGCCGCCAACGTGCCGGACGCCCAGGCGGCGTGGGAGAGCATCTTCTCGCTGTGGGGGGCTGTGATGGGCGGCGTGCACATCCTCAAGCACGCCTGCGGCTGGATGGAGGGCGGTCTGTGCGCGTCCTTCGAGAAGATGGTCATGGACGCCGACACCATCCAGATGCTGGCGGAGTTCCTCACGCCCCTGGTGGTGAACGACGACACCCTGGCACTGGAGGCGATGCGCGACGTCGGCCCCGGCGGCCACTTCTTCGGAACCGCCCACACCCAGTCGCGATTCAAGACCGCATTCTTCGCACCGATGGTCTCGGACTGGCGCAACTTCGAGAGCTGGCAGGAGGCGGGCTCCCCGGACGCGCTGACCCGCTCGGCCGACCTGTCGAACCGCCTGATCGCCGAATGGGAGGCGCCGCCGATGGACCCGGCTATCCGCGAGGAGCTGGACGCGTTCGTGGCGAAGCGCATCGAGCAAGGCGGGGCACCGACGGATTTCTGAGGGGGCGACCCCCTGCCCCCCAAAAAGAGACGCGCGGTGACTGGGTTCGGCTCCCCCCCCGCTGCGCCGAGATCGGGAGGGAAGACGATAGCCTCGATCACAATCCTCATCCCGGCCGAAGTGCAGCGAAGAACCGGGACTCGGTGGAGGATCAGTTCGGCAGTCCGTCCGGTCCATAGAGGAAGTCGGCGCTGCGCGCGGCATCCGGACCCGGCAAGGCCTTGAGTCTCGCATCGGCAACAATTGCGTCTATACGAGCGCTTTTCTCTTCAGCGTGAGTGTCCGACATACCGGTACCAGCCGTACGCACGAGCGACCGTGACTGATGAGCACGATCTCCTCACCTGCTTCTGCACGAAGAACGAGTTCGTCCAATTGATGCGTTGCTTCCGCTATCTCCACCTTCATTTTCTTGCCCTCGGCCGCCCCGCGGCCAAGGATGCGAGCGTCTGAAGCATCGTCGTCTCCCTGATTGTCGACCTCGCATTTCTTAACGCGGACAAGCTGGTTCTCTGATGAGATTGGCGGATTCGTTCATCGAACCCAAAGGTATTTACGGCTCCCAGTTTTTAAACGGTGCCATCGTCTCTGAAATTTACGCGCCGCACGAAAAAAATCTTTGAGCCTGTAGCGAGCATCGCTGTCACATGAAGCGCTTCCGATAGTCGATGCTCGAAGTTGACGTGTGGTCCGCGTACGGGCATTGTCCGTACATCCTGTCAGCAGCTGGAGGTATCGATGCCGGGGAAATCGACAGCTCGCGAGGACAGGATCGAACTGCGGGCGACCAGGGAGGAAAAGCGGCTGCTGACGGCGGCAGCAGCCTATGAGCGATCGGACCTGACCAGCTTCATCATGCGCAACGTGCTGCCCGCTGCACGCGACGCGGTGGACCGTGCCGAGCGTATCGTGCTGAGCGAGCGTGACACGCTGCGGATCCTGGAACTGCTGGAGAACCCGCCGGAGCCGACCCCGGCGCTCCTGGCCGCCGCACGGCGTCGGGCCGCCAGGGCCTAGTCTCGCCGTGGACTGGCGCGAGGAGGCGATTGGCCGGCATCACGACCGCAGAAACTTCGATTGCGGCGCTCCCGAGCTGAACGAGTATCTCGCTCGCTATGCCCGGCAGAACCACGAGGTGGGAGGGGCCAAGACCTTCGTCGCAGTACCTCAGGCCGGCGCGAAGCAGATCTTCGGCTTCTATTCGATCAGCCCCGGCGCGGTCGAGTTCGCTCGAGTGCCGGCGGAGCTGACGAGAAGGCTCGGTCGCTACGAGGTACTGGTCTTCAGGCTCGGCCGATTGGCTGTCGACCGGGAGTCGCAGGGCAAGGGCCTGGGCGGTGAACTTCTGCTGGCGGCGGCAGAACGGGCGCTGGCGGTCGCGGCCGAGGTCGGCGGCGTCGCCCTCGCCATTGACGCTAAGGACGACGACGCGGCCCAATGGTACGAGCGGTTCGGCGCGCAGCGGCTGCTCGACGACCCCCGGAAACTGATCCTGCCGTTGGCGGCGATATCATCCCTCGTTCGAACGCGGGACTGAACCGACCGCATTCCCCGTCGCAAACCGGCCACCCGATGACGCCCCCTGAGCAAGCCGCACCGCCCCCCGATGCGAGGCTCGCCTGTAGCCTGAGGGAGATCGGCGATGAAGAGCCAAGCGCGCGTGGTGGTGATCGGCGGCGGCGTGGTCGGATGCTCGGTGCTGTACCACCTCACCAAGCTCGGCTGGACCGACGTCATGCTGATCGAGCGCTCGGAGCTGACCTCCGGCTCGACCTGGCATGCCGCCGGCGGCATGCACACGCTGAACTCCGATCCCAACGTCGCCAAGCTGCAGGACTACACGATCCGCCTGTACAAGGAGATCGAGGATCTGTCAGGCCAGTCCTGCGGCGTGCACATGACCGGCGGCTTCATGCTGGCCGCCGACAACGACCGTCTCGACTACCTCAAGACCACGCGCGCCAAGGCCCGCGTGCTCGGCATGGACACCGAGCTGGTCGGCATGGACGAGGTCGGTCGCGAGCACCCGCTCATCGACACTTCGCACTTCGTCGGCGCGCTGTGGGACCCAAATGAGGGCCACGTCGATCCCTCCGGCGTCACCCACGCCTATGCCAAGTCGGCGCGGCTAAAGGGTGCCGAGATCGTGCTGCGCAACCCGGTGAAGGAGCTGATCGCCACGCCGGACGGCCACTGGAAGGTGGTGACCGAGCAGGGGACGGTCGATGCGGAGGTGGTGATCAACGCTGGCGGTCTGTGGGCCCGCGAGGTCGGCCGCTTGGTCGGCATCGAGCTGCCGGTGCTGGCGATGGAGCACCACTACCTGATCACCGAGGAGATCCCGGAGATCGTCGCCTACAACAAGGCACGCGGCAAAGAGATGCCGCACGCCATCGACTTCTCGGCCGAGCTGTACTCGCGTCAGGAAGGCCGCGGCATGGTGATCGGAACCTACGAGAAGGCCTGCGTTCCGTGGTCGCCGAAGACCACGCCCTGGGACTTCGGGCACGAGTTGCTGCAGCCCGACTTCGACCGCATCGGCCCGTCGCTCGACATGGCGTTCCAGCATTTCCCGCCGCTCGCCAGGGCCGGCATCCGCCAAGCCATCAACGGCCCGTTCACCTTCGCCCCCGACGGCAACCCGCTGGTCGGACCGGTGCCAGGCTTGCGCAACTTCTGGTGCGCCTGCGGGGTGATGGCCGGGTTCAGCCAGGGTGGTGGTGTCGGACTGATGCTGTCGCAGTGGCTGGTCGAGGGCGAGCCGTCGATGGACATCTTCGCGATGGACGTCGCCCGCTTCGGCGACTTCGCCAGCCGCGGCTACGCCCGCGCCAAGGTGCAGGAGAACTACAGCCGGCGCTTCAGCATCACCTTCCCGAACGAGGAGCTGCCAGCGGGACGGCCGCTGCGCACCACGCCGGCCTACGACCTGCTGCAGGCGAAGGGTGCGGTCTTTGGCGCGGCCGTCGGCCTCGAGCACGCGCTGTGGTTCGCGCCCGACGGCGAGGCGGCGGTGGAGACCCCGACCTTCCGCCGCTCCAACGCCTTCGGGCCGACCGGCGAGGAGGTTCGTGCCGTCCGCTCGGCGGTCGGCCTGCTGGAGATCGCCAACTTCGCCAAGCACGAGGTGTCGGGACCGGGATCCGAGGCGTTCCTCGACAGGGTGCTGGCCGGCCGGCTGCCGGGCCTCGGCCGCATCGCGCTGTCGCCGATGCTGAGCCCGCGCGGCAAGCTGCTCGGCGACCTCACCGTGGCGCGGCTGGCCGGCGACCGCTTCCTGATCGTCGGTTCGGCCGCCGCCCAGGAGGCGCACCAGCGCTGGTTCGCCGACCACGCGCCGTCTTCCGGCGTCAACCTGCGCAACCGCACTCGCGAACTCGCCGGCTTCGCCATCGCCGGTCCCAACGCTCGCGCGCTGCTGGCGCGGCTGACAGACGAGGATGTCTCGCGCGAGGCCTTCCCGTTCCTGTCGATCCGGCGCATGGACGTCGCCGCCACCAGCGCGCTGGTGGCGCGGATCTCCTACACCGGTGAACTGGGCTTCGAGATCTATGCACCGCTCGACCACCAGCGCGCCCTGCTGACGGCCCTGCTGGAGGCCGGCGAGGGGCTCGGGGTGCGGCTGTTCGGCGGCCGGGCGCTGAACTCGCTGCGCCTGGAGAAGGGCTTCGGGGCGTGGTTGCGGGAGTATGCCACCGGCTACGACCCGGTCGAATCCGGGCTCGGCCGCTTCATCGCCGAGAAGCCGGGCTTCATCGGGCGCGACGCCTGGCTCGCCGCGCGGGCGAAGGGGCCGGCGCGGCGCCTGGTGCTGCTGGAGATCGATGCCGCCGACGCCGACGCCTGGCGCGACGAGCCGCTGGATTCCGACGGCCGCACGGTCGGTTTCGTGACCTCGGGCGGCTACGGCCACACCATCGGCCGCAGCTTGGCGCTCGCCTATCTCGACAGCGGCCACGACGGCGCTGGCCTGACCGTGGAGATCCTCGGCGCCCGGCGCCCGGCGCGGCTGCTCGCGGAGCCGCCGGTCGACCCGTCGGGCGCGCGAATGCGCGGGTAGGCGATCAGGCGATCAGACCGGCGGCCCGCATCGACTTGAGATGCAGCGCGATCAGGCGCTTCTCGTCGTCGTCCATGTCGGCGAACTTGCCGATCACCTCGGTCGCCGAGGCGGCCACCGCGAAGGCGCTGACCTTGAACGTCACCGCGGTCTCACCCTCGCCGAGCGTCATGGTGAAGTGAAATTTCTGTCCGTTGATGATGTTGCCCTCGCCGGGGTTCGGGATCCGTACGCCCTTCAGGTGCAGCTCGCGGATCTCAAGCGTTTCCTCCCCGAAGATGGCGGAGCCGAACTTGACGTCCTTGCGCGCGGCGCCCGCCGCCGACTTGGATTTGCTCTTCCCGAACATGCCGTCCACCACACCTGTAGCGCACGCCACCTGCGTCCGCAGCGCCATCATGCCTCGGCATCCCTAAGGTTTCCTAAATCCCGGCGGGTCCGGCGGCAAGCCTGGGCTTTCCTCCTGCGGCGATCACGCACACCATGTGGTACGCGAAACCGATGGGGGCATGCATGCTGGCGCTTACCGGATATGTCGATGGGCTCTCGGCTGCCCCAGGCGGGACCCTGGCATTCAAGGTCAGCTCGACGCTCGACCAGGACTTCGTCGCCGACCTCGTGCGCATCCGATGCGGCGACCCGAATCCGGCCGGGCCGGGATTGAAGATCCTGGCCGTCGACCGGCCATTCGGCGGCCGCTTCCCGTCTCGCCGGCAGCCGGTGCATCTGGGCTCCTACGCCCGCATCGAGACGCCGGCCGCCCTGGTGGATGTCCCGGTGCTGACGGTTGCCGCGATCGTCTGGCCGACCCTCCCGGATCGCGGCCCGCAGGCGGTGGTCACCATCGGCGATCCGGCGCGGCAGGCCGGCTTCAGCCTGGAGGTCGGCCCGGACGGGGCGGCGCTGCAGTTGCCCGGGGCCGACGGCGGCCAACGGGTGGCGACCGGCTCGCCGCTGGCCGCGCGCAGCTGGTACCGGATCGTGGCCTGCATCGATGCCGCCGCCGGCACCGTGCGGGTGGTGCAGACTCCGCTGGACCCGGCCCGTCTCGGCCTGCGCCCGGCTGCGGCGACGGCACCGCTGCCGGCCTGGATGCGGCCGGCCGGCGGCGTGATGCTGGCGGCCTCACCGGGCGCTTCGGCGCCGGCCGAGCGGCATTTCGACGGCAAGCTGGAGGCGCCGATCCTGGTCGCGGGGTCCCTCGACACCGACGGCGCGCCCGCCGGCAAAGTGCTGGCGGCCTGGGATCTGTCGCAGGGTATCGACAGTGTCGACGTGATCGACACCGGTCCGGGCGGCCATCACGGCGTGCTGGTCAACCTGCCGACCCGGGCGGTCACCGGCGTGCGCTGGACCGGCCGCGAGATGTGCTGGCGGCACGCCCCGCAGGACTATGCGGCGGTCTACTTCCACAGCGACGATCTTTACGACTGCGGCTGGGAGACCGATTTCGAGTTCACCGTCCCGGAGGACATGCCGAGCGGGATCTACGGTGCCCGGCTGCGCTGTGCCGGCCACGAGGACATCATCCCGTTCTACGTTCGCCCTCCCTTCGGCCGGCCGACCGCGCGGGTGCTGCTCATCGGCTCGACCTACACCTTCCAGGCCTATGCCAACCACACCCGCGGCAACCTGGACGACGCCTTCCGCGCCCGCATCGCCGACTGGGGCGCCTACCCGAACAACCCCGACGACCATCCCGACTATGCGCACTCCACCTACAACCGGCATCCGGACGGCTCCGGCGTGGCGCTGTCGTCCCGCCTGCGGCCGATCCTCACCATGCGGCCCGGCTTTCTGACCTTCAACGACGCCCGCGGCTCGGGCCTGCGGCATTTTCCGGCCGACAGCCACCTGACCGACTGGCTGGAGGCGAAGGGCATCGCCTATGACGTGATGACCGACGAGGACATCGACGAGGGCGGTGCTGCGGCCCTGGCACCTTACGCCGTGGTCCTTGCCGGCTCGCATCCCGAGTACCACACGTCAGGCACGCTCGACGCGCTGGAGGGCTACACCCAGGGCGGCGGCCGACTGGTCTATCTCGGCGGCAACGGCTTCTACTGGCGGATCGCGCGCAATCCGAAGCTGCCGGGGGTGATCGAGGTGCGGCGCTCGGAGACCGGCATCCGCGCCTGGGCGGCCGAGACCGGCGAGTACTACCACCAACTCGATGGTGCGCTCGGCGGGCTGTGGCGGCGCAACGGCCGGCCGCCGCAGCGCCTGGTCGGTGTCGGCTTCTCCTCGCAGGGGCTGTTCGAGGGCGGCTGGTATCGGCGCCTGCCGGCGGCCGACGACCCTGCGGTGGCGTGGATCTTCGATGGCGTGCCGGAGCAGATCATCGGCGATTTCGGACTGTCGGGCGGCGGTGCCGCCGGTTTCGAGCTGGACCGTGCCGAGGCGGCACTCGGCACGCCGCCCGGCACCGTGGTGCTGGCGTCGTCCGAAGCCCACGGCCCCAGCTTCATCCCGGTGTTCGAGGACCTGCTGAGCCATGTCAACACGCTGCATGGCGGGCCGCGCGACCGCTTGGTGCGGGCCGACATGGTCTATGCCGACCTGCCGTCCGGCGGGGCGCTGTTCAGCGTCGGGTCCATCACCTTCTGCGGCAGCCTGGCGCACAACGGCTACGAGAACGCGGTGTCGCGGATCCTGGAGAACGTGGTCCGGCGGTTCGCCGGCGGCTGACGATCAGGCGGCCTGTGCCTCGCCCTCCAGGGCGAACAGCAGGCGCAGGTAGCCGTGCAGGTGGCGCAGTTGCCGGGCCACGGTCTTGGGGTCGTCCAGCGTGCGCGAGACGATGAATGCGCCCTCGAACACCACCGTGATGGTGTCGGCCAGGCTGTCGATGTCGACCGGCAGTCGCGGCGGCGTCGCCGCGACTGCGGCGCGCAGCTTGTCGGCGATGCGGGCGCGCCAGGACAGCATCGAGTCGCGCATCACCACATGGGTGCGGTCCTCGAACAGCCCGGCTTCGTAGCAGAACGAGGCGAACAGGCAGCCCGGATAGGGCGTGGTCCAGTCGTCGGCGATGGCGATGAACTGCTCGAGGAACACCAGCAACTGGTGCGCCGGGTCGGCGGTGGCCTCCTCGGCGACCGCCATCTTCTCGGTCAGGTGGCGGTTGTCGCGGCGGGCGTAGCGCTCCACCAGCGCCTGGGCGAGGTCGTTCTTGGTCGGAAAGTGATAGAAGAACGTGCCCTTGGTGATCTCGGCGCCGGCGATGATCTGTTCGATCGAGCTGGCGGAGAACCCCTGCTCCATGATCAGCGTCTCGGCGGCGTCCATGATCTTCTTGCGGGTCTTGTCGCCGTTCCGCGCCACAGCACCTCTCCTCCGTCACGTCCTGCGTCGAGCCTGCCGCAGCGTTGCACCCGCCGCAACGCTGCATACCGACCAGACGGTTTAAATTTGGTTGACGGCGAATGGTTGCATTATTATACCGACCGCCTGGTATAAATCATGCCTGGACGACGACCATGGTTACGCTGGCTGCGCAGCGCGACGAGGTTGATGCCTCGCCGTCTCCCGGAACGGGTCGGATCACGACCGTACTTGCCGCGATCTCCCTGCGCTGCGCCACCGTGGCCGACGCGCGCGCGGTCGCCCGCCTGATGGCGATCGCCGGCGAGGGCATTCCAACCTGGCTGTGGGGCCGCGCCGCAAAGGAAGGCCAGGACCCGCTGTTCGTCGGCACCGAGCGGGCGGCGCGCCCGGCCGGCAATTTCTCGCATCGCAATGCTGTGCTGGCGGAGCGCGGCGGCCAGATTGCCGGCATGATGCTCGGCTATCGCCTGCCCGAACCGGATGCCGATGACCGCGCCGCCCTCGACGACCTGCCGGGGTTGCTGCGGCCGCTGGTCGAATTGGAGATGACGGTGCCCGGTAGCTATTACGTGAACGCGCTGGCGGTGTTCGAAGGCTATCGCGACGCCGGCATCGGCACCCGGCTGCTGCAGGCGGCAGCCGGACGGGCGACGGCGCAGGGGTGCACCCGGCTGTCCCTGCTGGTGTTCGCGCAAAATATCGGTGCTGTCCGGCTGTATGAGCGCAACGGTTATCGCGCTGTCGATTCGCGCACCACTCCTGCGCATCCCGCCCGTCCCTGGGACGATCGCATCCTGCTGATGGTGCGCGCTCTGTGATCTGTCGGCGCGGCGGCGGGTGACCCGCCGCTGCCGCGGTGCTATCCACGGGGCATGTCGCTTCCCGACCAGCATTCCGCCGCGCCCGATCCGCTCGCCGCTGCCCGCCTGGCGCTCGCCGAGGTGTTCGGTTTCCAGGACTTCCGCCCGGGCCAGGAGGCGGTGATGTCGAGCCTGCTCGCGGGCCGCGACACGCTGGCGGTGATGCCGACCGGCGCCGGCAAGTCGCTGTGCTTCCAACTTCCGGCTCTGGTCGACGGCGGCCTCACCGTGGTGGTCTCACCGCTGATCGCGTTGATGGACGACCAGGTTCGCGGCCTGCGCCTGCAAGGCGTGGCGGCGGGTGCGCTGCATTCCGGGCGCAGCCGCGAGGACAATGCGGAGACCTGGCGCGAGGCCATGTCCGGCCGGCTGCGGCTGCTCTACGCCGCTCCGGAACGGCTGATGCTCGACGGCGTGATGGACGGGCTGTCGCGGGTCCGGCTGTCGCGCCTGGTGGTCGACGAGGCGCACTGTATCAGCCGCTGGGGCCACGCCTTCCGGCCGGAATACCTGGCGCTGCCGAAGCTGCGGGCGCGCTTCCCCGGCGTTCCGGTGGCCGCCTTCACCGCCACCGCCGACGCGCCGACGCGGCGGGACATCGTCGAGATCCTGTGCGGCGGCGACGCCGAGGAGTTCGTGTTCGGCTTCGACCGTCCGAACCTGACGATCCGGATCGCCGAGAAGCGCGATCCGCTGCGGCAGATCCTGGCGATCCTCGACGATAACCGCGGTCGCAGCGGGATCGTCTACCGGCTGTCGCGCAAGTCGGTGGAGGAGACCGCCGCGGACCTCGTGCGCAACGGCTATGACGCGCTGCCCTACCACGCCGGCATGCCGGCGGAGACCCGCGCCGCCAACCAGGATCGCTTCGTCAGCGAGGACGGCATCGTGATGGTCGCGACCATCGCCTTCGGCATGGGCATCGACAAGCCGGACGTCCGATTCGTGGTGCACGCCGACCTGCCGAGTTCGGTCGAGGCGTACTACCAGGAGATCGGCCGCGCCGGCCGCGACGGGCTGCCGGCGACCGTCACCATGCTCTACGGCCTCGCCGACATCGGCCAGCGCCAGCGCTTCATCGACGAGTCGGAGGCGCCGGAGGAGCAGCGCCGGGTCGAGCGCCAGCGCCTGAACGCCCTGCTCGGCGTGTGCGAGACCACCGAATGCCGGCGCCGCGCCCTGCTGCGGACCTTCGGCGAGGAGATGGAGAAGCCCTGCGGCAACTGCGACGTCTGCCTGGAGCCGCCGGAAGTGCTCGACGGCACGGTGCCGGCGCAGAAGGTGCTGTCGGCGATCCTGCGCACCGGCTCGCGGTTCGGTGCCGCGCATGTGATCGACGTGCTGACCGGCCATGCCAATCAGGCGGTCGGCCAATACGGCCACGACAAGCTGCCGACGTTCGGGGTCGGCACCGAGTTCGACAAGAACGGCTGGCGCTCGGTGGTCCGGCAGCTGGTGGCGGGCGGCATCGTCGACATCGACACCGCCGGCTACGGCGCCCTGCGGCTGGGACCGCGCGGCCGTGCCGTGCTAAAGGGCGAGGAGAGGATCGGGTTGCGCCGTCCGGCGGCGGGCAAGACCACACGCGGGCGCCGCGACGCTGCCCCCGCACCGGCTGCTTCGGCCGCCAACGCGCCGCTGCTGGCCCGGCTGAAGTCGCTGCGTCTGGCGATCGCCCAGGAACTCGGCGTGCCCGCGTACACGGTTTTCCACGACCGCACCCTGATCGAGCTCGCCGAGCGGCGGCCGGCCAGCCTCGATGCGATGTCCGGCGTGCACGGCGTCGGTGCGGCCAAGCTGGAGAAGTTCGGCCCGCGCTTCCTGGCGGCGATCGCCGAAGGGTGAGAGGCGCCTGCTACTCCGCCGCCTGCTCGCGGGCCTTCGAGGCGCGCAGGCCCTTGTCCCATTTCTCCAGCCACCAGGCGTACTGGCGCGGCCACTTCTCGAAATCCGGATCGATGTCGAAGTGCTGGGCGGCGTGCAGCGCCCAGAACGGGTCGACCAGCGCCTGCCGGCCGATTGCGACCAGGTCGGCGCGGCCTTCCTGCAGGACCTGCTCGGCGAAGTCCGGCTCGCGGATCAGGCCGACCGCCATGGTCCTGATCCCGACCTCGCGCTTGATGCGCTCGGCGAACGGCACCTGGAAGCCGGGGCCGCGGGTCAGGTTGGCGTTGGTGGCGCCCTTCGGGCTGTTGCCGCCGGACGAGCAGTCGATCACGTCGACGCCGCGGGCCTTCAACTCGTGCGCCAGCGCCACGCTGTCCTCGAGCTCCCAGCCGCCGTCGATGCCGTCGACCGAGGAGATGCGCACGAACAGCGGCTTGTCCTTCGGCCACGCCTCGCGGACCGCCTCGGCGACCTCCAGCGGGAACCGCATGCGGCCCTGGCGGTCGCCGCCGTAGCCGTCGTTGCGATGATTCGACAGCGGCGACAGGAACGACTGCAGCAGATAGCCGTGTGCCATGTGGATCTCGACGATCTCGAACCCGGCCTCGCCGGCCCGTCCGGCGGCGTCGGCGAAGTCGCGGCGGGTCCGCGCGAGGTCGGCGTCGTCCATCATCTTCGGCTGCAGCCATCCTTCGGCCAGCGCGCTGTCCGACGGTCCGAGCGGCTGCCAGAGCCGGTCGCCGCGGGCGATCTCGGCGGCGGTCACCGGACCGCCACCCTCCCACGGTCGCTGGGTGCTGGCCTTGCGGCCGCCGTGGCCGATCTGCACCGCCGGCACCGAGCGTTGCTGCCTGATGAAGTCGGTGATCGGCCGGAACGCCGCGACCTGCGCGGCGTTGTAGAGGCCGGGGCAGCCGTTGGTGATCCGGCCCGCCTCGGAGACGCCTGTGGCTTCGACCACGATGGTACCGGCGCCACCCATGGCGAACTTGCCGTAATGCACCAGATGATAGTTGTTGGGGATGCCGTCGACCGCTGAATATTGATCCATCGGCGAGATCACCACCCGGTTGGGGAGGGTCACCGAGGCAATGGCCAGCGGCTCGAACAGGAGGGGACGGGTGGACGACATGGGGGCTCTCCGGCGCTTCCGACGCCGCCATGAGACCGGGCGTGAGCGGGAATGGCAAGTCGCGGCAGCCGCGCGACCGTTGACTCGGACGCGTGGCCGGGGGAAGAGAACACCATGCGCGAGTTGCTCGTTCTGACCGCGGCGCTGCTGGTCGCGGGATGCACGGCCGGCGTGCCGGCGCCACCGCCACCGCCCCTGCCGGCCGAACCGCCGGCGGCATCGCTTCCCTTGCCGACTCCACGGCCGGAAGGGCTGCCGAAGCCCTTGCCGACACCGGTGCCGCGTCCGGACAATCCGGGCGCTGAACCGTTCCGCCTGGAACGGCTCGGCGGCGCCACCGAATCGGCCGTCGTCGGCATGATCGGCGAGCCCGACGAGATCCGCGAGCAGTCGCCGGGAAAGATCTGGATCTATAGTATCGGGCCCTGCCGGGTGGAGGTTTACCTTTACCCCAGCGTCGACGTGGGACGTCTGGCGGTGCTCGGCTCGGCGATTACCCCGGGCAACTTGGCGGAGGGCGATCGTGACCGCTGCCGCCGCGGTCTCGCCCGTCGAACGGTCAGGGCTTCGTGAGCGTCCGCATGAGCGCAAATACCCGCATCCTGGTTGTCGACGACGACCCGATCATCCGGGAGACCCTGTCCCTGAACCTGGAGGATCAGGATTTCCAGGTGCAGGGTCTGCCGAGCGGCGAGGCGCTGCTCGACTATCTGCGGCAGGGCGGCAGTGCCGAGCTCATCCTGCTCGATTGGAAGATGGGGCAGTTCAGCGGACTCGACACGCTGCGCGAGATGCGGCGGATGGGTGGCGAGATACCGGTGATCTTCCTGACCAGCCTGACCGACCAGATCTACGAGGAGGCGGCGCTGGCCACCGGCGCGCTCGACTTCGTCGACAAGTCACGCAGCTTTTCGATCCTGCTGCATCGCGTGCGGACGGTCCTGGCCGGCCGGCGTATCCCGGGCGAGACCGGTGTTCCGGCACCGGTCGAAGCCGTGGGCGTTGGCAAGGCCCGCATCGGCTCACTCACACTCGACCCCGATGTCGGGCGTGCCTACTGGCAGGAGCGCCTGGTGCCGCTGACCCTGACCGAGTTCCAGATCGTGCACGCGCTCGCGGCATCGGCCGGCCGCGACATGCGCTACCGCGACATCTACGACCTCGTCCACGGCGACGGGTTCCAGGCCGGCTCCGCCGGCGAGGGCTACCGCGCCAATGTCCGCGGCTTCATCAAGCGGATCCGGCGGAAGTTCGAGGAAATGGACTCGGGCTTCTCGGAGATCGAGAACTATCCGGGATTCGGCTACCGTTGGCGCGCGCAGGGAGCCGGGGAGGGCGGATCGTGACTCCTGACCCGGCGCAGTCGGCCCGGTGACCCGGGCTTCGGGCTTCCGGCCGATCGCGGCCAAGCTGGCGTTGGTGGTGATCCTGTTCGCCGCGGTGCCGGCGGTGCTCTACCAGCAGTTCCTGGTGGCCGAGGAGGAGCGGACCGCCCTTCTGCTCGACAGCGTCGCGGGGCAGGGTCAGGCGATCGCCGAGGCCCTGCGGCCGGTTCTGGAGGCCGGAAACCCCGCCGAGGTCACGCAGATGGGCGAGCGGATGGCGAAGCTCGCAGGGCGGCAGGTGGAACTGCGCCTGCTGTTCCGGCCGAAGGGCGCCGCGATCGATTCCTTCCTGCTGGTGGCGGCGGTTCCGCCGGTCGCAGCCGACGCCCTGGAAGCCGAGCGCAGCTTCTTCATCCGTTCGCGGCTGCTGGAGACCGCCTGGCAGTCCTGCGACGCGACCGAGGCCATCGGCAGGTCGATGGGGCCCGAGACATCGCGGCTGGTGGTGGCCGTGACGCCGGTTCAGACCGATACCGGATGCTGGGCGCTGGTGACGCGGCTGACCGCGTCGCAGTCTCTCGCGCGCACCGTGTCGACACCCTACTGGCAGCGGCCGGAGGTCATGCTGGCGCTCGGCCTCTACCTGGCCCTGGCGTCGGTGATCCTGCTGGTGCTGCTGTCGGTGTCGCGCAACCTCGTGCGGTTCGAGCGGCTCGCCCGGTCGATCTCGCTCGGCCGTGAGGGGCATCGCCGGTTCGAGAAGCTCAACGAGGTGCCGGAACTGGCCGGCGTGGCGCAGCAGTTCGATGCCATGGTGGACCGCCTGCGTGCCAGCGCCGCCTCGATCCGGGAGACGGCGGAGGAGAGCGCGCACGCCCTCAAGACCCCGATCGGCGCGATCCGGCAGTCGCTGGAGCCGCTGCGAAACGTCGTGCCGGAAGACGACCGGCGCGGTCGGCGCGCGATCGAGATCATCGACCAGTGCTGTGCCCGGCTCGGCCAGCTCGTGGTCGAGGCCCGTCGCTCGATCGAGGCGGCGGCGCTGATGGCCGATCCGCCAACCGAGCAGATCGACCTCGGTGAGGTGGTCTCCGGCCTCGTCGAGGAGATGCGCGGCCCCTCCGAGGCGGCCGACGTGCACCTGGAGGCGCATGTCGAGCATGGCGTGATCGTGTTCGGGGGCGACGAGGCGATCGAGACGATCGTGGAAAACCTCATCGACAACGCTATCGGATTTTCCCCGCCGGGCGGCACGGTCCGCGTCGTGGTGCGATCGGCCCGTCGCGGCGCGATCCTGACGATCCTCGACCAGGGGCCGGGCGTGGCGCCGGAGAACTTCGAGCGGATCTTCGAGAAGGGCTATTCCAGCCGCCCGAGGAACGCCGCCGGGCCGGAGGCCGCGGCGAGCGAGAACTTCGGCATGGGCTTGTGGATCGTGCGGCGGCACGTGGAATCCATGGGCGGCAGCATCCGGGTCGAGAACCGGGCCTCCAGCGGGCTGTCCGTGGAGATCGTTTTGCCGCTGGCGAAGGCCGACTGACCCGGCCGTTTTTCGACACGCTGTGTTCCACAGGAGTTTGCCGTCTTCGGCAAAATACTATCCTGTGACATACAAGAGTTAAACGTGTGTTATTTCTGTGAACCCAAATACACCCCTGTGTTATGTTAAGGTTGCCTTAAGGAAAGGATTGATCGCGTCGCCAGGACCATTAATTCTCTTCGTGTGAACAACGCGGAGGCCAATCATGCAAGGCGAGTTCGTCGATACGGTGGAGCAGATGATCCCCACCCTGCGGCGGTTCGCGCATTCGCTCGCGCGCAATGCGGCGGATGCCGACGATCTCCTGCAAGACACGCTCGAGCGGGCGCTCGGCCGGGCCCATCAATTTGAGGAGGGAACCAACCTCAAGGCCTGGATGTTTACCATCATGCGGAACCGCTTCTACACCGAGTGCCGCCGCCGGCAGCGCGTTCGCGACCACGCGGATGAGCGTCGGCTGGGAGCATCGGACGGCGATGAGATGGCGCTGGGCGGGCAGATGGCGCGGGTCGAGACCCGCGAGTTTGCCCGGGCATTCGCCAAGCTCACGAGCGAGGAGCGGGCTCTGCTGGTGATGGCTACCGTGGAGGAACTGCCTTACGAGACGATTGCGCAGATGCTGGAGGTCGAGATCGGGACGGTGAAGTCCAGGGTCTCCCGGGTCCGCGCCAAGCTTCGCCGACTTCAGGAAGAGGATGGGGATGTCGCGCTCGCGCGCTACGCCCTGGCCTCCGCTCCGGTCCGTCAGTTCGCCGGCATCGGAGCATCTTGAACCAGTAGCCGCCCGGTTTTCGCGACCGGTCCATCCCCGTCGTTCCCCCCCCCTGGTCAGGGAACCGGGCGGCGCCCTCAGCGTTCCTCCCCACGAATGGCATCCTCCCGCGAAATCTGGGATGGTGCACGTGGGGAGGTTCCATGGGCGAAGAACTCAACTTCCACACTTGGGAACTGCTGTCCGCCTATATCGATGGCGAACTCGACGATGTCGCCGTCGCCATGGTGGAACGTGCAGTCCGGCATGATCCCGATCTCTCCGAAGCCGTGGGCGTGCTGCGCCGCCAGAAGGCCGAGCTTCAGGCCTGGGGTCGCGCCATCGACAGTCGCCCCGTTCCTCCCGGTGTCCGTGCGCTGCTCGACCAGGCCCGCCGCGACAGGTGCCGCTGCGGCAAGGAGGACTGTCACGGCGAGCAGCACTGCGACGGCTGAAACGGTGCTATGACGCCCACGAGTTGGGTCGATGCGTCACGGGAGGGGAGCATGCAGGTTCGCTTGGACGGCCGGACGGCGCTGATCACCGGGGGAAGCCTCGGGGTGGGTCGCGCCATCGCCACCCGATTCGTCGAGGCCGGCGCCAAGGTGGTGATCGTGGCCCGCCGGGCGGAGGTTCTGGCCGAGGCCTGCGAGGCGGTAGCCGCGGCCGCCGGCTCGTCTCCGATCGCCATCGCCGCCGACGTCGGCTCGGCCGAGGATTGCGCCCGACTGGTGCGCGAGGCGGTGGCCGCGGTCGGTCCGATCGATATCCTGGTGAACAACGCCGGCACCTCCAAGCGCGGGAAGTTCCTCGAGATCGACGACGCCACCTGGCAGTCCGACCTCGACCTCAAGCTGTTCGCCGCCATCCGCTTGGCCCGGATGGTCGTGCCGGGCATGGTGGAGCGTCGCTGGGGACGGATCATCAACGTGCTGAACACCGGCGCCAAGGCGCCGCCGGCCGAGGGCGCGCCGACCGCCGTCAGCCGGGCTGCCGGCATGGCGCTCACCAAGGTGCTGGCGAACGAGCTGGCGCCGCACAACGTCCTCGTCAATGCCCTGCTGGTCGGCAAGCTCAAGAGCGACCAGTGGGTGCGCCGGCATCAGGCCGGCGCGGCCGGCGGCTCGAACGCCACGCTCGACGACTATTACGACGAGATGGGGCGCAGCATTCCGCTCGGCCGGGTGGGCGAGGCCGACGAGTTCGCCGCCGTGGCCTGCCTGCTGGCATCCGACCTCGGCGGCTATGTCACCGGCACCGCGATCAATGTCGACGGCGGGCTCTCCCCGGTGGTGTGAGAGCGGGCGCGCGTCAGCCGATGCGGATGCGGGTCCGGGTCACCGCCGCGTCCCAGCCGGCGAGCAGCCGGCGCCGCGTCGCCGGCGCCATGCCCGGCTCGAACCGCCGGTCCAGGGCCCAGGACGCCGCCACCTCGTCGAGCGAGCCGTAGATCCCGGCCTGCAGCGCCGCCAGGGCGGCGGCACCGAGGGCGGTGGTCTCGGTGACCTTCGGCCGTTCGACCGGGATCGTCAGCACATCGGCCAGGAACTGCATCAGCCAGTCGTTCGACGCCATGCCGCCGTCGACCCGCAGGGTGCCCGGCTTCACGCCGTCCTCGGCCATGGCGCGGAACAGGTCACGGGTCTGGTAGGCCACGGCCTCCAGCGCCGCCCGCACCAGATGCGCCCGGCCGGTGTCGCGGGTCAGCCCGAACATGGCACCGCGCGCCTCGGCGTCCCAGAACGGTGCCCCCAGGCCGGTGAAGGCCGGCACCAGGTAGACGCCGCCGCTGTCCTCGACCGAGCGGGCGAGCGCCTCGGTCTCCGAGGCCGCAGCGATCACACCCAGGCCGTCGCGCAGCCACTGGACCACCGCACCGGATACGAAGATCGCTCCCTCCAGCGCATAGGTCGACTTGCCGCCGATCCGGTAACATAGCGTGCTGAGCAGCCGGTTGGAGGAGCGCACCGGCGCGTCGCCGGTGTTCAGGATCACGAAGCAGCCGGTGCCGTAGGTCGACTTGATGTCGCCGGGCCGGAAGCAGGCCTGGCCGACCGCGGCCGCCTGCTGGTCGCCGGCGATCCCCAGCACCGGCAGCCGCCGGCCGAGCACCGCGGGATCGGTCTCGCCGAAGTCGGCGGCGCAGTCGCGGATTTCCGGCAGCAGCGACACCGGCACCCCGAACACTTCCAGCAGCCGGTCGTCCCATTCGCCGGTGGTGAGGCCGCACAGGTTGGTGCGGGCGGCGTTGGTGGCGTCGGTCACATGCACCCGGCCGCCGGTCAGCCGCCACATCAGGAAGCTGTCGACGGTGCCGAAGGCGAGCTCGCCGCGCGCCGCACGGTCGCGGGCGCCGTCGACGTGATCGAGGATCCAGGCGACCTTGGTGGCGGAGAAATACGGGTCGAGCAGCAGGCCGGTGCGGTCGGTGACCAGGTCCTCGAGGCCATCGTCGCGCAGCCTGGCGCAGGCGGCGGCGGTGCGCCGGTCCTGCCAGACGATGGCATTGTGGATCGCCCTTCCGGTGCCACGGTCCCACACGATGGTGGTCTCGCGCTGGTTGGTGATGCCGATCGCCGCGACCGCCAGCCCGGCCGACTCGGCGGCATCGACCGCCTGGCGGGTCACCGCCAGCGTGGTGCTCCAGATCTCCTCGGGATCGTGCTCGACCCAGCCGCTGGCAGGGTAGATCTGGCGGAACTCGCGCTGCGCGACGGCGACGATCGAGCCGTCGGTCCGGAAGGCGATGGCGCGGCTGCTGGTGGTGCCCTGGTCGATCGCCACGATCGCCTGTGACTGCTTGCCCGCCATAGGATCCTCCCGGATGCTTTCGGCCGGTCCCGGGGGCCGACGAGCGGCCGGGCGCGCCCGTTCGTGCGTTTTCGATTGAGAAAGAAAATCGAAAATGCCTAACCTTTTCCAGCAAAAAGAAAACGAGGTCCGGCCATGGACAAGGCGACCCGGCGACGCGGCCGCATCAGGGAGATCGTCACGGAACGGGGCTACGCCTCGATTGACGAACTGGTGCAGATGTTCGCGGTCACGCCGCAGACCATCCGGCGCGACATCAACAACCTGGCGGAGCGCGGCGAGCTGAAGCGCTACCACGGCGGTGCCGGGCTGTCATCGAGCGTCGAGAACGCTCCCTACGACCGCCGTCGGCTGGCCTTCGACGCCGAGAAGACGGCGATCGGCCGGCAGGTGGCGTCCGAGATCCCCGATCACTCGTCGCTGTTCATCAACATCGGCACCACCACCGAGGCTGTGGCGCGGGCGCTGCTGGAGCACACCGGCCTGCGGGTCATCACCAACAACCTCAACGTCGCGCAGATCCTGACCGGCAATCCCAGCTTCGAGGTCATCATCGCCGGCGGCGTGGTGCGCAACCGCGACGGCGGCATCGTCGGCGAATCGGCGACCGACCTGATCCAGCAGTTCCGGGTCGACATCGGGGTCATCGGCATCAGCGGCATCGCCGAGGACGGCTCGCTGCTCGATTTCGACTACCGCGAGGTCCGGGTGGCACAGTCGATCGTGCGCAATTCCGAGCGGGTCTTCCTGTGCGCCGACAGCTCGAAGTTCGGGCGCAAGGCCATGGTCCGGCTCGGCCATATCGCGCAGATGCACACGCTGTTCACCTGCGATCCGGTGCCGGAGAGCTTCTCCGAGGTGGTGCGGCACCACAACGTCCGGCTGGTCGTGGCCGAGCCCTGAGCCCGGTCGGCCTTCCGTCATTTCGTTTGCGAAAATTCTACCCCTCCTGTACGAGATTGAGGCCACAATACCGAACAAATCCGGCCGTCGTATCGACGTGCCCGTGGCTTCGGAGGGCAAGTGAGCGCGTCATCGGCAAGTGTCGACGTTCTGGTGGTCGGCGGCGGGATCAACGGTGCCGGGATCGCGCGCGATGCCGTCGGGCGCGGCCTGTCGGTGGTGCTGGTCGAGAAGTCCGACCTCGCCTCGGCGACGTCGTCGGCGAGCACCAAGCTGGTGCATGGCGGACTGCGCTACCTCGAGCACTACGAGTTCCGGCTGGTCCGCGAAGCGCTGAAGGAGCGCGAGGTGCTGCTGCGCTCCGCCCCGCACATCATCTGGCCGCTGCGCTTCGTGCTGCCGCATCACCGCGGTCTGCGCCCGGCCTGGCTGCTGCGCCTCGGCCTGTTCCTCTACGATCACCTGGGCGGGCGTGACCTGCTGCCCGGGACCAGGGTCATCGATCTCGATCGCTCGCCGGTCGGCGCGCCGCTGAAGCCGGCCTTCCGGCTCGGCTTCGAATACTCGGACTGTTGGGTCGAGGACGCCCGCCTGGTGGTGCTGAACGCGCTCGACGCGCGTGAGCGGGGCGCCGAGATCCTGACCCGCACCGCCCTGGTCGATGCCGCTGTCGAGGATGGCGTCTGGGTCGCCCGGCTGGCCGGGCCGGAGGGCCAGCGCATCGTCAGAGCGCGGGCGGTGGTGAATGCCGCCGGCCCGTGGGTGGCCGACGTCCTGTCCGGACGCCTGGGCATCAACTCCGGCAGTGCGGTGCGCCTGGTCAAGGGCAGTCACGTCGTGGTGCCGCGGCTCTACGAGCACGACCGCTGCTACATCTTCCAGAATTCCGACGGGCGGATCATCTTCACCATCCCCTACGAAGGCGCGTTCACCCTGGTCGGCACCACCGACGAGGACTACCGCGGCGATCCCGGCTCGGCGGCGATCAGCGAGGACGAGGTCGCCTACCTCTGCCGCCTGACCGCCGAGTACTTCCAGGCGCCGGTGCAGCCCTCCGACGTGCTGTGGAGCTATTCCGGCGTGCGGCCGCTCTACGACGACGGCGCCAGCAAGGCGCAGGAGGCGACCCGCGACTACGTCCTGGAGTGGTCGGAAGGCGCCGGCGCTCCGGTGCTGAGCGTGTTCGGCGGCAAGATCACCACCTTCCGGCGGCTCGCCGAGTCGGCGATCGAGCACCTCAAGCGCAGATTCCCGCAGCTCGGCCCGTCCTGGACCGCGACCGCGCCGCTGCCCGGCGGCGATTTCGAGCCGCGCGGTGTCGATGCGCTGGTGGGAGAACTGCGCGCCCGCATCCCAGACCTCGGTCACGCCGTCGCCCGCCGACTGGTCCGCGCCTACGGCACCCGGGTTTGGAACGTGGTGGGCAGCGCTACCACGGCAGCTCAGCTTGGCGCGTCCTTCGGCGCCGGCCCCACCGAGGCCGAGGTCGGCTACCTCATGGACTCCGAATGGGCGCGCCGCGCCGAAGACGTGGCCTGGCGGCGCAGCAAGCTGGGTTTGCGCATGACCCAGGAAGAAATCCGCCGGCTCGACGACTGGATGGTCGCGCGCAGCGCGGAGGCCCTCGGCATCCGGCGTGGCATCGAGCGCGCGGCCGCTGGGTCGTAGCCGGCTGACGTCGTCGGCCCCCCCTGGAGTGGGCGTCAACGGGCGGGATCCGCGAGGGTCCCGCCCGCCTTCTTGTGCTCACGTCGCGCGGATGCGGACCAGGAAGCCGTCGACCTGGCCGCGCAGCGTGCCCGCGTTCTGCGACAGCTCGGCGGCGGCGCGCAGCACCTGCTGCGAGGCCGAGCCGGTGTCGGTGGCCGAGCGGTTGACCTCGGCGATGGTGTAGGAGACGTCGTTGGTGCCAGTTGACGCCTCCTGGACGTTGCGGGCGATCTCCTTGGTGGCGGCACCCTGCTGCTCGACCGCCGAGGCGATGGTGGTGGCGATGGCGTTGATCTGGTCGATGGTCCGGCCGATCATCCGCACCGCGTCGACCGACTGGTCGGTGGCGGCCTGCATCTCGGCGATCTTTGCACTGATCTCCTCGGTTGCCGTCGCGGTCTGGTTGGCCAGGCTCTTGACCTCGCTCGCCACGACCGCGAAGCCCTTGCCGGCGTCGCCGGCGCGCGCCGCCTCGATGGTGGCGTTCAGCGCCAGCAGGTTGGTCTGGCCGGCGATGTCGTTGATCAGCTTGACGACGTCGCCGATGCGTTGCGCCGCCTCGGCGAGGCCGTGGATCTGCTCGTTGGTGCGCCCGGCCTGTTCGGTCGCCTCGTTGGCGATGCGGGTCGATTCCGACACCTGCCGGCTGATCTCGGCGATCGAGCTGGACAGCTCCTCGGCGGCCGCCGCCGCGGTCTGCACGTTGGCCGAGGCCTCCTCGGAGGCCGCGGCGACGGCCTGCGACTGCCGGCTGGTCTCGTCGGCGGTCGCCGACATCGACTGCGCAGTCGATTGCAGCTCGGACGAGGCCGACGACACGGTCTGCACGATGCCCTTGACGCTCGCCTCGAACTCGTCGGCGAGGCGCTGCATCGCCGCGTGCTTCTCGGCCTCCGTCCGGGACTTCGCCTGCTCCTGCTCGGCACGGATGCGATCGGTCTCGATCATGCTGTCCTTGAACACCTGCACGGTGCCGGCCATGACGCCGATCTCGTCGCGGTCCTCGCGCGACGGCACCTCGACCTCGAGGTCGTGGGCCGCCAGCCGTTGCATCACCGAGGTCAGGCCGCTCATGCGGGCGGTCATGGCGCGCACCAGCAGCAGGCCGATCAGCAGCACGATGGCGCCGGCGGCACCGGCGACGGTTAGCACGACCACCTGCATGGTGTTGCGCGCCGCGGTGAGTGCGGCCCCGGCGGCCTCGGCCTTCAGGCGGTTCGCCTCCAGAATCGCGCCGACCTGCGCGGAGATGGCATCGACGCTGGCGCCGTACTCGCCGTTGATCAGGTCGTTGGCCTGCACCTGCGCGAAGCTGTTGGCGTATTCGAGGACCTGCGCGCCGTGCTTGGCGACCGGTGCCAGCTTGGCGGTCAGCTGGTCGATGGCCTCGACGGTGGCGGCGTCGGCACCGTCGCGGGCGCCCGCCAGCAGTGCCTCGAACGCCTTGATCGTCGCCTTGTACTCCTCGCCCAGCTTGGCCTGGCGGTCGAGGTCGAGTTCGGCTGCCGCACCGGTCACGTAGCCGCGCTGCTTCTCGACCAGCAGCGAAACCTGCGAGCCAAACTGCGAGCCGCGGACCGCGCTCGCCAGTGTGTCCCCATCCTCGGCCATCCGGCCGGCGCCGTAGATCGCCGCACCGGATACGGCGGCCAGCGCGGCGCAGACGATGACGATCAGGACGTAGAGCTTGGCCTTGAAAGTGAAGGTCAACGAAACGCGAGACGGAACGGTGGTCACTGTCAGCTCCTTGATCCGATGGGTGACGCCGAGTCCCTCGATGTCGACCACTGATGCGGTCCCGACGGCTGCTCCGCCGGGGCCAAAACAAACGCCGCCCGGAATGCGCTGAATTCCGAAATTTTATTTATATTCTATGGATTAGTTGCGTTCCTCATCCCCCAGCGACCGTATGCCGGTCTGCTTACTAAACCGTTAAAGAGCGCATTTCGAGCACGGTGTTTGCCGCACCGGTGCAGTTGTGCCGAAATCCTGCTGCCGATAACGTGGCGCCGCCAACTTGGGCCGGCGCCCGGCGGTATGGTCCGCCGCGGTCGCCGTCCAACCCTTCGAAAGGACGAGACCGACGTGACGACGGTCAGTCGTGCCGCGGAGCAGTCCGCGGCGGCCGGCGGGGCCGACAGTCCCTATGCCTGGTATCGGCTCGCGATGTCGCTGGCGATCAGCATGATCGGCGGTGTCGGCCTGTGGTCGGTGGTGGTGACCCTGCCGGCGGCACAGGCCGAGTTCGGGGTCGCCCGCGCCGACGCCTCGCTGCCCTATACCCTGACCATGCTCGGGTTCGCGGTCGGCGGCATCATGATGGGACGGCTCGCCGACCGGTTCGGCATCCTGGTGCCGCTGCGCGGCGGCACCGTCGCCCTGGCGATCGGCTATTTCGCCGCCGGACAGGCGACCAGCCTGTGGCAGTACGCCCTTGCTCATGGCGTGCTGATCGGGCTGCTCGGCAGTTCGGCGACCTTCGGCCCGATCATCTCCGACGTGTCGCTGTGGTTCGTGCGCCGCCGCGGCATCGCCGTCGCCATCGGCGCCAGCGGCAGCTACCTCGCCGGCACCGTCTGGCCACCGATCGTGCAGTATCTGATCGAGACGATCGGCTGGCGTGACACCCACACCTCGATCGCGGTGTTCTGCCTGGTCACCCTCATCCCGCTGTCGGCCACCCTGCGGCGGCGCCCGCCGGCGGTGCTCGCCGATGTCGCCGCACCGCCGTCGGGGCTGCCGGCCGGCGGCCGCGGCTCGGAGATCAGCGCGCTGTCGCCGCGCGCGCTGCAGACGCTGCTGCTGGTCGCCGGCGTCAGCTGCTGCGTCGCCATGGCGATGCCGCAGGTGCATATCGTCGCCTACTGCGCCGACCTCGGCTACGGCACGGCCCGCGGCGCCGAGATGCTGTCCGTCATGCTGGGCACCGGCATCATCAGCCGGCTCGCCTTCGGCGGCATCGCGGATCGCATCGGGCCGTTGCGAACCCTGTTGCTCGCCTCGTTCCTGCAGGCGCTGTCGCTGCTGCTGTTCCTGCCGTTCGACGGCCTGGTGTCGCTCTACGTGGTGTCGGCGCTGTTCGGGCTGTCGCAGGGCGGCATCGTGCCGACCTACGCCTTGATCGTGCGGCAGTTCTTCCCGCCGTCGCAGGCCGGCAGCCGGGTCGGGCTGGTGCTGTCGGCGACACTCGCCGGCATGGCGCTCGGCGGCTGGATGTCGGGGGCGATCTACGACTTCACGCTGTCCTACGAGGCGGCGTTCCTGAACGGCCTCGCCTGGAACGTGCTCAACCTGGCAGTCGCCGCATTCCTGCTGCTCAAGCTCGCCGGCCGCAGCTCGCTGCGGGTGCCGAGCCCCGCCTGACCGACCAACGCCAACCACCAACCAACCGACCACGGAGGAAACCGCATGCCGATCACCGCGCGCTACGTCCTGATGGCCAGCATGGACGTCGACCCCGATAAGGACGCGATCTTCAACGAGGTCTACGACCAGGAGCACGTGCCGTATCTGCTAGAGGTGCCGGGGGTGCTGTCGGTGACCCGGGCGACCGCCGAGCCGCTGGCGATGATGCTCGGCGGCGAGCGCCGGGACATGCCGTTCGACGGCCCGCGCTACACCGCGATCTACGAGATCGAGAGCCCTGATGTCGTGCTCAGCCCGCAGTGGGCCGCCGCGGTCGAGCGCGGCCGCTGGCCGGCCGAGGTGCGGCCCTATACCCGCAACCGCTCGCACAAGCTGTTCAAGGTCAGCTGAGACGGGCGGCAAACCTCGGCGCGGCTGGTGGGTTCCGGAGCCGCGCGCTCACGCGCGCCCTCCGGAATGACGTAGAGAAAAATTCATCGTCATCCCGGAGAGTCCGCGCGAGCGGACGGCTCCGGGACCCAGCCGCTGCTTCGGGATTTCGAGCCCCTGAATCGATGCCTCAGCGCCGCTCCACTCCCTTGGCCAGGTCGACAAGGGTGACGAAGCCGGCGCGGTAGCCGAACGGGTCGTCGCCGCGCGCGCCGCGGGCGAGGTCGAGCACGTCGTCATAGCCGAAGCCGCCGGTGTGCTCGCCGCCGCGCAGGATCTGCCCGAAGGCGGCGACCGCCGCCGCGAAGCGCAGGTCCGCGCTCGGCTGGGCGGATTTCGCCATCGCCAGCCGGCCGGCCGCCAGCGGCATCTCGAGCAGCCGGCTGCGATCCTCGCCCGGCAGCTTGTAGCGCAGCTTCAGAAAGGCGAACTCGCCGGTCGCGGCTGCTGGCCTCGGCGTGCCCGCCGGGCCGTAGCGCAGCGGGTCGACCGAGGTCCTGCCGCCGGCCGGCACGATCTCGTAGAGTGCGGTGACCGTGTGACCGGCGCCGATGTCGCCGGCGTCAACCCTGTCGTTGTTGAAATCCTCGCGCTGCAGCAGGCGGTTCTCGTAGCCGACCAGCCGGTACTCGGCGACCAGCGCCGGGTTGAATTCGACCTGCACCTTCACGTCCTGGGCGATCGTGAACAGGGTCGAGCTCATCTCGTTGACCAGCACCTTGCGGGCCTCGCTCAGGCCGTCGATGTAGGCGTAGTTGCCGTTGCCGACGTCGGCCATCTGCTCCATCTGCGCTTCCTGATAGTTGCCGACGCCGAAGCCGAGGGTGGTCAGGGTGATGCCCGACCGGCGCTTGGCCGTGACGAGTTCCCTGAGTGCGTCGACCCCGGCCACGCCGACGTTGAAGTCACCGTCGGTGGCGAGCAGCACGCGGTTGACGCCGCCTTCGATGCGCGCCTGCTCGGCGAGCTGGTAGGCGAGTTCCAGGCCGGCGGCGCCGGCCGTGCTGCCGCCGGCGCTCAGGCGGTCGAGGGCCGCGCGGATCTTCGCCTTCTCGCTGCCCGGCGTAGGCTCCAGCACGGTTCCGGCGGCGCCGGCGTAGACCACCAGCGAGATCCGGTCGGTAGCGGTCAGCTGGTCGACCAGCATCTTCAGGCTGCGAACCACCAGCGGCAGCTTGTTGTCGGGCGCCATCGAGCCGGAGACATCGACCAGGAACACCAGGTTTGCCGGCGGCCGCTCAGTACGCTCGATGTCGTAGCCCTTGATGCCGACCTGCAGCAGCACGCTGTCCGGGTTCCAGGGCGTGGCGGTGAGTTCGGTGGTGACCGAGAACGGCACTTCGCGGTCGGTCGGGCGGGCGTAGCCGTAGTCGAAGTAGTTGATCATCTCCTCGACCCGGACCGCGTCCTTCGGCGGCAGCTGTCCCGATTCCAGGAACCGGCGGACGTTGCTGTAGGAGCCGGTGTCGACGTCGACCGAGAAGGTCGACACCGGGTGCTCGGCGGCCAGCCGGACCGGATTGGCGTCGATCGCCTGATAGCTTTCTCGCGATTCAGCGACCGCTTGCGGCCGCGGCATCGGAGCAAGTCCGGGAGCTGCGGCCGCGGAGGCGGCCGAAGTCGAGGCCGTCCTGCCAGCCGCCTGCCCGCTGTCGAACTGCTTCGATCCATCCTCGCAGGCGGCGAGCATGGCGATGAAGGCGAACGTCGTGCCGATGATCATTGGCCTGGACTGGGTACGTCGGGTCGTGGATGTCATCCGGGTCCTCCCCCGTTGATGAAACGCAACGGTTCGGAGCTACCGCGGCATTGCGGCCGGCCGCCGGCTTGAGCATGGCGGTCCGGCAGCGAATGCGGGCAAACCGGAGGCAACCGGGAACGACTTCCGCGCGCCGCGGCTTGTCGCTGCTGACAAACCCTGTCATCGGGCTCGCCTATAGCGGGCGGCCTCAGGCTCGTTTTCCAGGGAGTGCCGAGATGCGCACCGACACCGCGACGCTGATCCGGCCGGCGACCACCGCCAGCGCCGTCGTCGAGCTCCGCCAGTACACGCTGAAGCCGGGCAGTCGCGACGCGCTGATCGAGCTGTTCGATCGCGAGTTCGTCGAGACCCAGGAGGCGACCGGGATGGCCGTGCTCGGGCAGTTCCGCGATCTCGACGACCCCGAGCGCTTCGTTTGGCTGCGTGGCTTCCCCGACATGGCGACCCGCGCGGCGTCGCTGACCGCGTTCTACGGCGGCCCGGCCTGGGCGGCGCATCGCGACGCGGCGCGCGCCACCATGGTCGACACCGACGACGTGCTGCTGCTGCGGCCGGTTGGCTCGGGAGACGGTCTCATCGGCAGGTCCATGCGCGCGGCGCCGGGCGCCGCGGCGGCGCCCCAGACGATCGTGACGGCGACCATCCATCACGTCGAGGAGCCGGAGCTGGACGGCTTCCTGGAGTTTCATCAACGGATCGTCGACCCGGCCCTCCGCGCCGCCGGCGCGCCGGCGCTGGCGACCCTGGTGACCGAGGCCAGCCCGAACACTTATCCGCGCTTGCCGGTGCGCGAGGGCGAGACGGTGCTGGTGCGGCTGGCGGCGTTCTTCGACCGGGCGGCCTACGACCGCCACCTGGATGCGCTGTCGCGTTCGGCGTCATGGCGCACCGCCTCGGAGGCGCTGGATCGGATGGCGCATCCGGCCGAGATCCTGCGCCTGCAGCCGACCGCGCGGTCAGCCATCCGTTGAGACTTCAGAACACGCTCCAGCCCGTCTCGGCGGCGAGCAGCTCCAGGGCGATGGTGCCGGCGTGCGAGTTGCCGTTGGCGTTCAGTCCCGGCGACCAGACGGCGATCGCCGCCTGGCGCGGCACGATCGCCAGGATGCCGCCGCCGACCCCGCTCTTGCCCGGCAGGCCGATCCGGAAGGCGACATCGCCGGACGCGTCGTAGTGGCCGCAGGTCAGCATCAGCGCGTTGATGCGGCGCGCGCGCTCCGGCCGCACCACTTTGCGCCCCGACAGCGGGTCGTTGCCGGCGGCGGCCAGGAAAAGGCCGGCGCGGGCGAGCTGGACGCAGGTCATGGCGAGCGCGCATTGGTGAAAGTAGACCTGCAGGGCGGAGTCCACGGGATTGCGCAGCTGCCCGAAGCCGGCGAGGAAATGCGCCAGGCTGTAGTTGCGGTGGCCGGTCTCGGCCTCGGAGCGTGCCACCTCCGCGTCGATCGCCACCGCCGGGTCGTCGGCAAGCCGGCGCACGAAGGCCAGCAGGTCCTCGATCACCGCCCCCGGCGGCCGGCCTTCGAGCAGCACGTCGGTCACCACGATGGCGCCGGCGTTGATGAACGGGTTGCGCGGGATGCCGCCCTCGCGCTCCAGCTGCACGATCGAGTTGAAGGGTGAGCCGGACGGTTCGCGACCGACCCGTTTCCACAGCTCGTTGCCGACCCGGCCGAGCGCCAGGGTGAGGGTGAACACCTTGGAGATGCTCTGGACCGAGAATGGCACCCGGGCGTCGCCGGCGGTCGCCACCCGGCCCTCGACGTCGACCACCGCGATGCCGAAGTGCTCAGGGTCGACGCGGGCGAGTGCCGGGATGTAGCCGGCGACCTTGCCCTCGCACAGTCGCGGGCGCACGGCTTCGGCGATGCGCTCCAGGGTCGGTGTCAGGTCCATTCCCGACGGTAGCACGCCGGCCGGCGCAGGCGCCGGTCAATGCACGCCACCCGGCGCAGGCGCCGGTCAATGCACGCCACCCGGCGCAGGCGTCGGTCAATGACGGACGGAGACCGGCGCCTCGCGCTCCGGCGACCAGCGCCAGCCTTCGGCGTCGGGTGCGATCCGGACGCCGCCGACCCAGCGCACCGGCGGTCGGCACGCCAGCCAGTCGACCCGGCGGTCCAGAACGTCGTGGCCGTCATAGGTCAGCACCAGGCGGCGGTTGGGCCACGGGTCCAGCGCTGTCGCCGGATCGACCGCGAAGGGCGGCCGCTCGGCCCGGTTCATCGCCGCCAGCACCGCCCACAGCATCAGGTCGCCGAGGAACGGCATCGGCTCGGTCTCGCGGTAGAGCGTGCCGAACACCTCCGAGCCGGTCGCCGGGTCCGGCCGCATGGCCTGCAGCGTCAGGCGTTCGGTCAGGCCGAGCCCGTCGGTGGTCCAGGGCAGCTCCTGCAGGTGCCGGCGCAGTGCCGCGGCCATGGTCGGCAGCTCCGGCGTGCCGGCCGCGGCGATGGCGTGCAGGGCGCCGGGGTCGGGATTGCGCAGCGCCCCCCAGACCTCGTCGCCGAGGGCCAGCTGGATGTCGACGATCGGCGTGCGCGTGCTCCACAGGCTGCGCAGCTCGACCACGCTGAGATCGCCGAGCCCGACGAAGCGCGGGATCTGCGGGAAGCGATCGATGCAGATCAGCTCGAGCTCGGCCGGTCGTGGATGCTCGGCGAAATGCGCCAGGATTCGGGCGAGGACCAGCTGGTCGTAGGGATCGTGCTCGAACCACAGCACCACCCGGCCATAGCGCTCGGCGGCCGTCGCCACGCCCTCGGCCTCGGCGTCGAGCTTGGCCAGCACTTCGCGGCGCGGCATCTCGTACGCCTTCGCCAGGAACTCGACGCGGGCGCGGCGCAGCTCGTGGCCGGCCGGGACCGGCCCCTGGCAGACCGGGTCCGACACCTCCAGGAAGTCGCCGGCAAAGCCGGCCAGCCGCAGTGACGGGCGGATGTCGGAGCCGCAGCGGACATGCAGGGTCGGTCGGTCGATGTCCGGAGCCGGCAGGCCGACCGTCAGCGCCCGGCGAGCCTCGGCCAGCCGCCCGGCATGCGCGACCAGCGCCGGCCAGCTCGGCAGGCCGAGCTCGCGGGCGATGACCAGCTGGGCATCGTCGCAATGGCCGCGGCTGCCGATCAGCGCCTGCTCGGACAGGCCTGCCGCCTTCGGGTGGCGGCAGCGCAGGCGCTGCAGCGCCTCGGGGTCGCCGGCGCCCACGGCGTGCTGCAGGTCGCGGGCGTGCCGACGCTGCTGCTCGAGATCGAGCGGGCGCGGATCATCCAGGCCGATTTCGAACTCGAAGGACGTGGTCGCGGCGACCGCTGTCGCGGAAGCGGGGAGCGCGGGCGGCGGGGACACGAGTTCCGGCATTGTGACCTCCCTTCGGACCGAGGCCGGATCCCGCCATGCCCCGCGGTCTTCGCCGCTGAGGCACCGCCCGGATGGATCCGCCAACGATCCGACTCGCCGCCTCGTCCAGGGTCCGGGATGCGTCGGTCACGTGTCGCTAACGCTATCGTTACCCGCGCAACCATTCAAGGGATGGCGGGTTCCGGCTTCCCCGCCCGAAACCAACCGCGCATTCTCGCCGTTGGGGCCGAGCCGCCGGCGCGCCCCTTCGCCGGCCTGCGACAGGAGAACCCGCATGACCTATTGCCTCGGCGTGGCGCTGCCGGCCGGCCTGGTGTTCGCCAGCGATTCCCGGACCAACGCCGGCGTCGACCAGATCGCCACGGTCCGCAAGCTGGCACTGTTCGAGAGCCCGGGCAGGGTGGTGATCGCCATCCTCGCGGCCGGCAACCTGGCCACCACCCAGGCGGTGACCACGATCCTCAACCAGAACCTCGACACCGCCGACATTGCCCGCGACATGTTCGCCCAGGGCTCGATGTTCGAGGTGGCGCAGCTCGTCGGTGCCGTGCTGCGCGAGGTGATGGGACGCGACGGCGACTTCGTGCGCCCCTACGGCGATCCCGGCGCCAGCTTCCTGGTCGGCGGCCAGATCAAGGGCGAGCGGCCGCGGCTGTTCGAGGTCTACACCGCCGGCAACTTCGTCGAGGCGACGCCGCGGCATCCATTCCTGCAGATCGGCGAGACCAAGTACGGCAAGCCGATCCTCGACCGCGCGCTGCGCGACGATCTCGCTTTGCCCGAGGTCGCCAAGCTGGCGCTGCTGTCCTTCGATGCCACCGTGCGCAGCAACCTGTCGGTCGGTCCGCCGATCGACCTGCTGTGCTACGAGGCCGACAGCTTCAGCATCGCCAATCTCTCGCGCTTCGACGACGACGACCCGTTCTGGGCGGAGCTGCGCAAGGCCTACAGCGACGGCCTGCTGGAGGTGGTCCGCAAGCTCCCGGCGCCGCCGCTGTCGAACCGCGACCATCCGCTGCGCGAGTAGGCGGGCGGTCGCGCCGGTAGGGGCCGCGGCGGCGGGTGGGTCCCGGCTCTGCGCGGCTGCGCCGCTTCGGAGGATGTGAAGGAATCGGCGTTCGGGCCCGGCCGTTCGCGCCGCAGCTGATTTTTAGGCAGGGTGCCCCCCGGAGGGATCCTCATTCGGCCGGCAGTCAGGCCGGCTCCTGCCTCTGGA